>ERZ505841.20-NODE-20-length-99891-cov-7.66167_pt1 | contig 99891 bp, 102 predicted proteins | sample MGYA00513093_ERZ505841 | MGnify/ENA metagenome assembly ERZ505841
GATATTGTTCAATTTTCAAGGTCCTGTAGCGCCTCAGCCATGCGGCTGACGACTTGATTATTTTATCACGGAAGTGATTTTTTGTCAAGCTCTTTTTTCGAAGTTTTTCGTGATTCAAATCTCTCCGGCGAACTTGGAGCGTTCTCAGTTTCTCGGCGCTGGCCGGAACTTTCGGACGTCTATTGGTTCTTTTCGCTTTACTTCCAGCTGAGACTCGGAAGTCATTCTTTTGTCTCAGCGCTTGGCGCTCAAGTATAATACCATACGCCGGGCCACTTTGCAAGCCTTTTTTACAAGTTTTTTGCTCTTTTTTCGCTTTTGTATACATCCGCCAGTTTTTCACTTGAAATCAGTCCCTGCTTTGACACCCGTTCAGCACGCCTGCGGTGTGCTGCCCCTCCAAGCGGGAGGGGCTGTTACATTATATAATGAGAAGAGCATCTGCTGCCTTCACCGGGCAAACGGATGCTCTCTTATATATGATAGTTACTTCTGGGCATACACCTGCTTGAGGTGTTCCGTAAGCTTCATATTCTCACTGTAGTCTACCGGCACCACGATGACACTGGGGACATCCTGTTTGAAAGCCTCTTCCAGCGTGGGGATAAGTTCCTCTGCCTTCTCAACACGATAGCCCTTGCAGTGCATAGCCTCTGCCAGCAGCTTGAAATCGGGATTCGAAAAGTCCACATAGCAGTGCTCGCCGCCGAACTGCTCCTGCTCTTTCCACTTGATGAGGCCGTAGCTGGAATCCTCCCAGATGAGGGTCACAAAAGGCACATGCTCCCGCACCGCTGTTTCCAGCTCCTGACTGTTCATCATGAAGCCTCCGTCGCCGCAGACCGCCAGCACCTTTTTCTCCGGGTAGAGAAGCTTTGCCGCGAACGCGCCCGGGATGGAGAAGCCCATACTGGCGAAGCCGTTGGAGATGAGGCAGGTGTTGGGCTCATAGCAGTCGTAGTGGCGGGCGATCCACATCTTATGGGCGCCCACATCGCTGACCACGATGTCGTCGCGGCCCATGACCTTCCGGACATCGGCGAGGATGCGCGCCGGCTTCATGGGGCAGCTGTCGTCCGCCGCCCTTGCCTCATGCTCTGCCACCATCGTCTGGCGGAGAGCCAGTGCAAATTCCGGCTCACCGGTGCGGTGGGCGCAGCGCAGGATCTCATACAGGCTTTCTGAAATGTCGCCCACCACTTCCACAGCGGGCTGATACCGCTTGTTGACATCGGCGGGGGCGCTGTCGATGTGGACGATGGTCATATTCTCCCGTGCGCCCCACTTGGCCGGTGCGCACTCCACGATGTCGTAACCGATCGCGATGACCACATCCGCCCGATCGAAGAGCTGGTTGACATAGTCTTTCTGCGGGATGCCGATGGTCCAGAGGCTGTATTTGTCATCCATCGGGATGATGCCCTTGGCCATCATGGTGTTGACCACCGGGATGTGCAGGCGGTCAGCCAGCTCGGTGACAGCAGCGGCGGCATGGCCGCGCACCGCACCCGCGCCCGCAAGGATGACCGGATCTTTCGCCTCGCTGATGATTTTTCCTGCCGCCGCAATGTGGGCCGGGTCGGCATAGACCTCATGCATCTGCTGGCGCTTGAGCGGCACGGCGTCGGCGGGCATTTTTGCAATATTCTGGGGCAGGTCGATATGGGTCGCGCCCGGCTTGCCCTTTTCGGCGTGCTTGAAGGCCAGCCGCACGATTTCGCCCACCGTGTCGGGGCGGATGATCTGCTTCGAGCGCTTGGTGATAGGCTCAAACATCGCGGTCAGGTCAAGGTACTGGTGGCTGGTGAGCTGCATCCGGTCAGTGCCGACCTGGCCCGTGATGGCCACCAGCGGCGCACCGTCCAGATAAGCATCCGCCACACCGGTGACAAGGTTGGTAGCACCGGGGCCAAGGGTGGACAGGCAGACGCCGGCCCGGCCGGTCAGACGGCCATAGACATCCGCCATAAAGGCCGCACCCTGCTCGTGGCGCACCGGGATGAAGCGTATCTTGCTGTCCCGAATCGCAAACATCAGATCCAGCGTCTCTTCGCCCGGAATGCCAAACATCACATCGACGCCCTCAGCCTCCAGACAGTCCACCAGCACCTGCGCAGTCGTTTTCATTTCCTTCATTTTCTTTCCCTCCCAAAAACGAAAAAGGCAGCGCAGCCCCATGCGGGCCGCGCTGCCTTTGCTGCGCTTATTGTAAACGATTTTCGGTCATCCCGCAAGTGCAAATTTCCACAAAAAGCGGCTTGCCTTCGGTTTTTGCTCCGGCAGGCTTGACAAGCGGCGGGGCAGGCCGTATGATGAAAGTATCTTTTTTGCAGTGAGGTAGTTATCATGTCCAGCATCACCATCCGCGGCTGCTGCATCGGCGCAGGCCGTCCGAAAGTCATCCTGCCCATCGTCGCCCGCACAGAGGACGATATTCTCCGTGAGGCCAGGCGGCTGTCCGCGCTGAAGGCCGACTGCATCGAGTGGCGGGCCGACTGGTTTTCTGATGCTCTGGATGCTGCCGCACGGAAGCGGGTGCTGTCCGGTCTGCGAGCAGCGCTGGGCGAAAAGCTCCTGCTCGTGACCTTTCGCACCAAAGCAGAGGGCGGAGAAGCCTCCCTGACGCCGCAGCAATACGCTGATTTCTGCGGCACGGTCTGTGTCAGCGGCTGTGCCGATCTGCTTGACATCGAGTTCTTCCCGAATCGAGAAGGACTTCCGGCCCTCATCGGGCAGGCGCACAAGGCCGGTGTTGCAGTGGTTTGTTCCAGCCATGATTTCCACAAAACGCCGTCCCGGACGGAGATGGTCACACGCCTGACCACCATGCAGCAGGCCGGAGCCGACCTGCCCAAACTGGCTGTGATGCCGAACTCGCCGTCTGACGTCCTCGAATTGCTGGCCGCCACCACAGAGATGGCAGAGCAGCATCCCGAAACGCCCGTCATCACCATGAGCATGGGTGCGCTGGGTGCAGTGAGCCGCCTGTGCGGAGAGACGTTCGGCTCTGCCATGACCTTCGCCAACCCCGGGCAGGCCAGCGCGCCCGGACAGGTGGCGCTGGATGTAGTGAATGAAGTGCTGGACAGCCTGAGACTCGAGTAAAAAGCTCATATCCCCCAGTAATTGCAGCAGCCCCGCTTTTCAGGCGGGGCTGCTGTTCATTTTCCCGAAAATTGTCTGATACGTCAAATTTCAACGGCCTTCATTGGCTATCTTTCCAGATTTTTGCGAGTTTTTGCAAAAACATTGACATTCTGTCGTCGAAATCATATCATTGTGTCATAAGAGATGAAAAGTGTTGCCGCAAGTCGAAATTCATCGTTTCTACTCCACCTCAGTGAAATCGTGCCATACCGACAGGAGGTCCCACCATGATGCAGTGTGTCAGACGATGCAGTTTTATTTGTGGAGCTGTTCTCAGCATCCTGCTCCTGCTCTGCAGCTGTCAGGCTGGGGCCGGGCAACTCATCCTGCCGGACAATGTTCCCTCAGAAAACACCTCCCAGGGAAAGAAGGAGCTGCTCGCCGCCCTGAATCAGGAGTATTTCGACCGCTTCAAGCGCTCCAACTATTTTATACAGGGCAGTGACTCTGCCGCTGAGGCTGTATTTCTGTATCTTGCGCATAACTCCGGCGACGACATCGGCAAAGCGGTCGAGTTCTTAACCGAAAATCCCAAAGATGGCCGTGCGAACTGCGCCGACGATGTTCTGCGCATAATTTTTCCCTCGCCCAGCAAAACTTATTGGGTCAGTTATTCCTTCCTCTCTGCCAACATGCTGGAGAACGGTGTCCTGAAAGAAAATGCAGGATTTGGCCCCGTTGCCAAAAATCTCATCGACCATCGGACGCTTCTGGAGTTCTACTCTCTTTCTGGCAACGAAAACGTCGGCTTTGCCGTCGGCGTCATCGGCAATCAGGCGCTCATCGTGACAGTGTCCGTTTCCTGACAACATTTTTCAAGACAAAAAATGACCGCTGCGGTCTCCTGCTCCGCGGCGGTCATTTTCTCTGTCCACCCTATTGGGTGAACCATTTTATACTCTTATAATAAAGGAACCTGCCAACGCCTGTCAACCGAAAAAAGCTTGCTTTTTGTCGATTTGCGCGGTTTCACATTGTAAACTGCACTGCGCAGAATGCGGCATAGATGCAGAGCAGCGCCACACCCTGCACACGGGAGAGCTTTCCACGCACCAGCGCCGGGATGGTCAGCAGCGCCATCACCAGCAGCATCACGGGCAGCTCGAGCACCAGACTCGAGTTGATACCGAACAGGGTCGCACTCTGAGGGATCTCAAAGGGTGCCAGTGTCACCGACATGCCGCTGACCAGCACGAGGTTGAAGACATTCGCACCCACGACATTGCCCAGCGAGAGGTCGCTGTGGCCCTTCATCAGCGAGGTAATGGCCGTGACCAGCTCAGGCAGCGAGGTACCCAGCGCCACGAAGGTCAGCGCGATGACCGATTCCGGCACGCCCATCGCCTGCGCGATGAGGGTGCCGTTGTCCACCAGCAGGTTCGCGCCCAGCGCGATGAGGGCTGCGCCCACCACCAGCAGCAGGACGATCTTTCCGATGCCCATCGGCTCTTCCTCATGCTCCGGCTCTGCCGGGGCATTTTTCATCTGCCAGACATTCGCCGCCATATAGGCCACGAACATCCCCAGCATCAGCAGGCCCATCGGACGGGTAAAGCGGCCCATGCCGTAAGCTGCCACGCAGTAGATGGCTGCAGCCGCAAAGAAGAAAGCCACCGGAACACGCAGGGGCTTCGGGTCCACCTTGCCGGGCCGCACGGCCACCGTAATGGCCGCGATGAGGGCCGTGTTGCAGATGACAGAGCCGATGGCGTTGCCGTAGGCGATCTCGCCATGGCCGGACACTGCCGAGATGGTGGACACCATCACCTCGGGCAGGGTAGTGCCAACGGACACCACCGTTGCGCCGATGAGCAGCTCCGGCAGATGGAATTGGCGGGCCAGCGCCGATGCGCCGTCCACGAACCAGTCACCGCCCTTGATAAGGCAGAGCAATCCCAAAAGAAACAGGATGCCGGGGATTATCATATCGTTCCTCCCAATATCTCTCCGGGCGCAAATCGCGCCGCGTCACATAACAAAAGCCGTATTGTATATGATACCAAATTTCCGTGTGGAATACAACGCCCTGCCCGAAAACATTTTGAGCCCCGCTATATAAGGTGGGCCGTGCCATTGAAATCCATTGCTGTTTGTGTTATTCTGTGATTAGAAAGGCGCTGTCCTGCAAGTGCAGCGGTCATGCTCCCTCCTCGGCATCACATTCCGTGTGCCGTCCGGAGGAAGTCCAATTTTTGTCATCCTCCGGATGGTCTTAATCATTGATACATGAAAGACTTGAAGGAGGAAATCCATCATGGATATTTTGAATACTGTTTTTTCTGCACTGAACCTTTTGGCCACAGTCATCATCGGTGTCATCAATGTGACATGGATGATCTCGAGGGATGTCTTTCGTGACAAGCCTCGGGCAAAGCACTATTCTAAAAAATGACAAGAAAAATGACCGCCCTACAGTCTACCAAACTCAAGCGGTCATTTATTCTTAAATTTCCGTGATAGAGGAGGGAGCTGACCACTGTGCGGGCAGCGCCTTTCTTTGTCTTCATTATAGACGTTAGAACGCAGGTTGTCAAGAGACTTGCGTTTTCATTTTATTTACACCACTTTGCAAACTCTTCATCGGTACACTTGACGTAGTGGCTGCCGCTGACGAGGTGGCTGGTGCCTTTGCTGTAGTCGATGCCGGAAGTGGCATAGTCGTAAGTCTCGGCCACGCGGCGTTTTTCCACCACCGGGTTCGGCAGCGGGATAGCCGACAGCAGGCTCCGGGTGTAGGGATGAATGGGCTCTGCAAAAATTTCTTCCGTGGTACCCGTTTCCAGCAGGTGGCCCAGATGGAGCACACCGATACGGTCGGAGATGTACTTGACCATGGACAGGTCGTGTGCGATGAATAGGTAGGCCGTGCCGGTCTCCTGCTGGATGTCCTTCATCAGGTTGACGACCTGTGCCTGGATCGACACGTCCAGTGCCGAGATGCACTCGTCGGCGATGATGAGCTTCGGGTTCATGATGAGGGCGCGGGCGATGCCGACGCGCTGGCGTTGGCCGCCGGAGAACTGGTGGGGATAACGCTCAGCGTGCTCGGGCGCAAGGCCGACCTTCTCCAGAATTTTCTCCACCTTTTCGCGGCGCTCGTCCTGCGTTTTGTACATATGGTGGATGTCCAGGCCCTCGCCGATGATGTCCTCCACCTTCTTGCGGGGGTTCAGGGACGCCATCGGGTCCTGGAATATCATCTGCATCTGGGTGCGCAGGGTGTTGTTCTGGGCGTGAGTCAGACGTCCGCTGATGTCCTGCCCGTCGAAGGTGATCTTGCCTGCGGTGGGGTCATACAGCCGGATGATGCTGCGGCCAATGGTGGATTTGCCCGAGCCGGACTCACCCACCAGACCGTACGTCTCGCCGGGATAGATCTCAAAGCTGACATCGTCCACGGCCTTGACGGTGAAGTTTTTGTTCACCTTGAAATACTGCTTCAGTCCCTCGACCTTCAGAAGAGGGGTAGCGCTCTGTGCTGCCATTTACTCCGCCTCCTCTATCTTTTTTGCTTCTGCGCTCATACGGGCCACACGGTCCTTCAGCTCAGGCGGCATCTCCACCTTGGGAGCGCGGGGGTCCAGCAGCCAGGTGGCTGCGAAGTGGGTGTCGCTGATCTTGAACATGGGCGGGTCGATCTCGTCGTCGATCTCCAGCGCGTACTTGTTGCGGGGCGCGAAGGCGTCGCCGGCCTTCTCATGCAGCAGGTTCGGCGGCGAACCGGGGATGGTGTACAAACGCTCGTCGGCGGTATCGAGGTCGGGCATGGCCGACAGCAGACCCCAGGTGTAGGGGTGGCGCGGGTCGTAGAAGATCTCGTCGATGGTGCCGGTCTCCACGATCTTGCCCGCGTACATGACATCGACATAGTCCGCCACCTTTGCCACGACGCCGAGGTCATGGGTGATGTAGATGACCGAAATGCCTCGCTCCTTCTGGATGCTGCGGATGAGCTCGAGGATCTTTGCCTGAATGGTCACATCCAGTGCGGTGGTGGGCTCATCGCAGATGAGCAGGTCCGGGTCGCAGGACAGCGCGATGGCGATGACCACGCGCTGACGCATACCGCCGGACAGCTGGTGCGGGTAGCTCTTCATCCGCTTTTCGGCGTCGGTGATACCGACTTCTTCCAGCAGCTTGAGGGCCTTCTGATATGCCTCGGCCTTGGGCATCTTGAAGTGCCAGAGCATCCCTTCCATGATCTGCTTGCCGATGGTCATGGTAGGGTCAAGGCTGGTCATGGGGTCCTGAAAGACCATGGCGATGCGCTTGCCGTTGATGTGGCGGCGGATCCACTTTTTATCTTTTTGCAGCAGATCGACGGTTTCAGGGCTGCCGTCGGCGTGATGGTAGCTGAACTGGATGCTGCCGCTGTTCACCTTGGCGTTCTGGGCCAGAATGCCCATGGCCGCCTTCATGGTGACAGACTTACCGGAACCAGACTCACCCACCAGCGCTACCGTCTCGCCCTTGTACAGGTCGATGTTCACGCCGCGGATGGCGTGGACGGGGCCGGCCGTCGTCTTAAAGGTAATATCAAGGTCTCGCACCGACAAGACCTGTTCTCTTTTCGTATCAGGCATGTTGTGCGCCTCCTTACATACTCTTCATCTTGGGGTCAAGTGCCTCGCGCAGGCCGTCGGCCAGCAGGTTGAAGCTGAGCATCAGCAGGCTCATGACCACGATGGGCGGGATGATCTGATAGGGATGGGTGGTGAAGCTGTTGTACAGCTCACTGATCAGGGAGCCCAGCGAGCACTGCGGCACCGGGATGCCCAGACCCACGAAGGAAAGGAATGCCTCGGTAAAGATCGCGGTGGGGATGCTGAACATGACCTGAGTGATGATGGGTCCGATGATGTTGGGCAGCACTTCCTTAAAGATGATGAAGAAGCTGCCGGCACCCAGAGTGCGGGAAGCCAGAACGAATTCCTGATCCTTCAGCTTGAGCATCTCGGCGCGGGCGATGCGGCTCATGCCCACCCACTCGGTCAGCATCAGAGCGAAGATGATGGTGATCATGCCGGGCTGCAGCACCAGAAGCAGCAGCGTAACGATGACCAGACGGGGGATGCCGTTGGCAACTTCAAGAAAGCGCTGCATCAGCATATCCACCTTGCCGCCGAAGTAGCCCGAGATGAGGCCGTAGCTCATGCCGATGACCATATCAATGACGGCAGCCGCCACGGCGATGATAAGGGAGACGCGGGCGCCTTCCCAGGTACGGGTCCAGATGTCGCGGCCATAAAGGTCGCTGCCGAACCAGTAGTAGACGTCATCCTTGCCTTTTTCGACATAGTTGTTGACGATCTTGGTACCGGTGGTCGTGCTCATCTTCTCGCTGCCGTCCAGAATGCCGAACTGCTCGATGCCGGGGACGCGAGGCGCAAAATTCTTCTGGCTCAGATCCTGGCCGGAATAAGTATAAGCATTCATTCCCGGGCCAAAGACGGCCAGCAGCAGGATGACAATGATCATCACGAGGCCCAGCACGGCGCTCTTCTTGCGGAAGAAGCGGATGCGGACGTCCTTCCAGAAGCTCTGGGCCGCGAAGTTGGTATCCACCGCGATCTCAGCGGCGTTGTCCTTCCGGGCAAACTCTGCCTCGGTGAACTTGTGCTCAGGGTACAGCTCCTGCACGGCCTGCGTGATGGCTGCGGCGGTGCTTTCGCCGCCCAGTCGAATCGCTTTTTCTGCCATATCAGTCGTCCCCCTTTGCCAGACGGATGCGCGGGTCGATGATGCCGTACAGCAGGTCAACGACCAGCATGATGCCAATGTACATGGCGCTGTAGATGAAGCTCAGGCCGATGACCACATTGTAGTCGTTGGACTGGATGGCCGTCACCAGAAGGCTGCCCACGCCGGGGATGGCGAAAATTTTCTCGACCACCAGCGAGCCGGTCATCAGATCAACGATGAGGGGAGCCAAAACCGTAATAATAGGAATGAGCGCATTGCGCAGGGCGTGGCGGAAGATCAGCGCCGGGCCGGAGATGCCCTTGCTCTCGGCCAGCAGCATATAGTCGGAGTCGAGGACTTCTATCATCTCGCTTCGGGTGAAGCGAGCGATGGATGCCATGGTGAACATGGACAGCGATACGCTGGGCAGGACACTCGAACCAAAGACATCCTTGGCGGAGAACAGCATCGGGAACCAGCGGAGCCTGAAGCCGAAGGTGTAGCTCAGGGCCAGTGCGAAAACGTAGGACGGCACCGACACGCCGATGACCGAGATGATGGTGGCGATGGTGTCGAAGATGGTATCCCGCTTGAGGGCAGCGATGATGCCCAGCACAAGGCCCACCAGAGCGCCCAGCGTGACGGCCATGCCGCCGATTTGAATCGAGATGGGCAGGCGGGACTGGATGAGCTGGGAAATGGGCGTATTTTTGGAGATGTTGTAGCTCACACCCAGATCGCCCCGGAGCATATTGCCCACGTAGCGGAAGAACTGGATGTAGATCGGCTGGTCAAGGCCGTATTTTGCATAGAGCGCGGCTCTCATATCGGCTGTCAGCTTTTCGTCGTTGAAGGGCGAGCCGGGCATCAGCTGCATCAGGATGAACAGCACCAGCAGGATGGCCAGCAGCGTAAACAGCGAGGTGAGGATACGCTTGAGCGTATATTTTTTCACGTCAGGTGAACCCCCTTTGGTTTTCCTGTCCGCGGTCAGTCGTGCGCGGGCCGCGGACAGGTACAATGCCAAAAAGGCGCACAGTGGCTTTTGCGGGCCACTGTGCGGCCTTTGTTCAGCGTTTTTTCTTTAAGCGTTCTTTGCGGCCCGCTTGTACACACGGTTCAGAGCCACCGGGTGGAACTCCACGCCGGTAACGGCGCTGGAGATCATCTCGGCATTGCACTGGCCGTACAGCGGGAAGATGACTGCCTGCTCCAGAACGATGGCTTCTGCATCGTACAGAGCTGCCCAGCGGCCCTCGGGGTCGGTGCAGAGGTCGCCGGTGGTGCACTCCTCGATGATGGAGTCATACTCTGCGTCGCTCCACAGACCGTAGTTGTTGGAGTTGCCGGTGACCCACATGCCCAGATAGGTCATGGGGTCGGCGTAGTCGGGACCCCAGCGGGTCAGGCCCAGCTGGAAGTTGCCATCCTGCATATCCTGCACGCGCTGCTTCTTGGGCTCGACGGTCAGGTTCACGGTCAGGCCGGGGAGAGTGGTCTCGAGCTGCTCCTTGACGACCTGTGCCACCTTCTGAGGTGCATCGTCGGCGTCAACGATCATGTCGAAGGAGAAGCTGTCCTTGCCCAGCTCGCTCTTGGCGGTCTCGTAATACTCGGCCGCCTTGGCTGCATCGAATGCGCAGGAATCAGCGAACTTGGTCTGGTCGGCGCTGAAATCGCTGCCGTCCGGGCCGGTGGCGAACTGCGGGGGAACGGCGGTGTAGCAGGGAGCAGAGCCGTCCTTCAGGACGTCGCCGGTGATGGCGTCGCGGTCGAGGGCGAAGGTCATCGCCTTGCGCAGGTTCTCGTTTGCCAGCTCAGGCACCGCATCGATGTTGGGGCTGATGTACCACAGGTAGCCGGCGCCCACGCTGGTAAACTGGGGGTCGTCCTTTACCTGATCCACCTGCTCGCCGTTCAGCAGGGTCAGATCCAGTGCGCCGGTCTGGAAGCTCATCAGAGCCTGCTGGCTGTCCTTGATGACCTGATAGGCCAGACCATCCAGAGCGATGTTTGCAGCGTCGTAGTAGTCGGGGTTCTTGGTCAGCTCGAATGCGGTAGCAGCGGGCTGGTAGTCGGTCAGGATGAATGCACCGTTGGACAGGACGGTGTCGGGGCTGGTGCCGAAGGTATCCTTGCAGGTGTTGAAGAATGCCTCGTTGACAGGGTAGAAGGTGGGGAAGTACATCAGGCTCAGGAAGTAGCTGACAGGGACGTTCAGCTGAACTTCCAGGGTCTTGTCATCCACTGCGGTCACGCCCAGATCCGTGACGGGCTTCTCACCGGCAATGATCTCTGCGGCGTTGACCACCTGGCCGATGTCAGACAGCATATAGGAATACTCGGAAGCATTGGCGGGGTCAACAGCACGCTGCCAGCCGAACACGAAGTCGGCTGCAGTGACGGCGTCACCGTTGGACCACTTTGCATCGCGCAGGTGGAAGGTATAAGTCTTACCGTCCTCGCTGATGTCGTAGGTCTCGGCGAGGGCCGGGACAGCTGCGCCGTCGGCATCCATCTGCATCAGACCGTCGGTGTAGTCGGCGATGACCTCAAAGGAGGTGCCGTCGGTGGCGATCTGCGGGTCCAGAGACTGGACCTCAGTCTCCAGCATGATGTTCAGGGTGCCGCCTGCGGCAGTGCCAGCTGCGCTGGAAGCACCGGTGGAGGCAGCGGTAGAAGTTGCCGTGGAGCTGGATCCGCCGCAGGCCGTCAGGGCCAGAGCTGCTGCGGATACGCCTGCTGCTGCCAGAAAGCTGCGGCGCGAAATACGACGATCGAATCTCATAATATCTTTTCCCCTCTCTAACACCGCTTTAACGTATTAAAGCGACTGTTTCTGAAAAATGCACAAGGTGTTCTGCTCCCCCTCTGGAGCTTTCTGCACACCCTTGTGCCTTGGCGGCATTATACATCGTCCACCGCCGAAAGAAAAGACTTTTTGCCAAATTTATCCCCTCGACCCAGCGATTTCTGTAATTTGACCAACTGCACGTCAAAATTTCGATTTGAATTTTGTATAGTTTTGCCCTCGATGTGTATTCACACGAAGTACAGTTCAGGCGAGATAAGTATTACTTGTGCTTTTGCCACGTACAGCTTCGTGCCGCTTCTTTCTTTTATAAAGAAAACAGCCCATTATGCTTTTTCTGCACAGCGGGCTGTCCGGACTTTATTTTACTTCATGCGGCTGAGATTTTGTCTCAAAAGCACTTTGAAACGTGCTCAGACTGCCTCGGCAGCAGGTGCTTCGACCTCGCCATTGTACACAGCCTTGTCCAGCTGGCCTTCGGTGGCAGCCACAAGGGTGGTAGCGGCGGCAGCGCCGACGACGTTGGTGGCAGTACGAGCCATATCAGCAATGCTGGAAATGGGCGAAAGCAGGATGATGGCTTCCACCGGCAGACCGGCAGCAGCAAACAGAGCGGTAGCAGTGATGGTAGCCGTGCCAGGCACACCGACGGTACCGATGGAGACGACCACAGCCAGCACCACGAGGAAGGCGTACTGCACCGGGGTGTAGTCAATGCCCAGCAGGTGGATGGTAAAGACAGCCAGCAGGGTGGGCCAGACACCGGCGCAGCCCGGCATACCAAGGTTTGCACCCAGACTTGCACCAAAGGCGGCGATGTCCTCGTTGACGCCCAGCTTCTTGGTCAGCTGGTTGACCGTGACAGGGATGGTGCCAACGCTGCTCTGAGAAGTGAAAGCGACCGTGCCGGCGGGCCAGACGCCCTTGAAGAACCGGACAGGATCCAGCTTGCCGACGATCTTGATGAGCGCGCCCTCGACCACAAAGGCCTGAATCGCGCAGAGGACATAAGCCAGCACCAGAACGCTCAGCAGGGGGACGAGGTCGGCCGGAGAAGAGCGGCTGACGGCACGGGCGATGAGGGACAGGACGGCATACGGAGTGAAGGAGATGACATAGCTGACCACGCGGCCCATCACAAGGTCACCGGCGTCGATAAACTTCTTGAAAGGGGCGACCTCCTCGGGCTTCTTGGCGGCGATTCTGTTGTAGCTGATGGCGGCCAGAATGCAGAAGACCACGATAGGCACCACCTCGCCGTTTGCCCAGTGGGAAGCGAGGTTCTGGGGGAAGAGGCTGATAACCGTGTCCACAAAGGTGGGGACTTCCTTGGCGGTGTAGTCGGTGGCCAGCTCATACTTCACACCGTGGCCGACGTTGGTCACGACACCGGCGATCAGGGTGATGAGGCTGGCGAAGAAGGTGTTCAGGACGAGGAAGAAAACAGTCTTGAGGCCGATGTTCTTCAGGCGGACGGAATTGCCCAGATTGGTGATGCTGGAAATGATGCTGAAGATCAGCAGCGGGATGACCACAGCCGAAACGACGTGGGCGTAGATGGTACCCACAGCGGCGACATAGGTGTGGTGGCCCTTGAACACGAGGCCCACGATGAGGCCGAGGCCCACAGCCAGAATGGTGCGCACGCCGAAGTCAACCTGCTTTTTCCTGTGCAGGTAGTACAGCAGGGCAAAAAATACGGCAGTCAGGGCCAGTGCGGCCAGATCCAGAATTTCTACAGACATAAAACGGATCCTCCTTTATTTTTGAGTGTGATGTCGTTTTTGTCTGTCAACACATTCGCTCTCTCATGATGTTCCTCCCATTTGGCACAAACCTATTTTGTATGTATGTTTGTTAGGTTGCCGTGGAGTATACTACATACAAACCCTGTTGTCAAGTGAATTATGAAAAAATTTTGAACCAGATGCAAAAAGAGCCGCTGTGCATACGCACAGCGGCTCTTGCTATCTTCCGATATTTTATTTTGCGTACTCGACGGCACGGCTCTCGCGGATGACGTTGACCTTGATCTGGCCGGGATAATCCAGCGTGTCCTCGATCTTCTTTGCGATGGAGCGGGCCAGCAGGATGACCTGATCGTCGCTGATGACGTCGGGCTTGACCATGATGCGCACTTCGCGGCCAGCCTGCACGGCAAATGCCTGCTCGACGCCCTCGAAGCTGGAAGAGATCTCCTCCAGATTCTCCAGACGCTTCACATAGCTCTCGACATTCTCGCGGCGGGCGCCCGGACGGGCAGCGCTGATGGCGTCGCAGGCCTGAATGATGAAGGCCAGCGGAGTCTTGGGCTCCACATCGCCGTGATGGGCCTCGATGGCGTGGATGACCTGGGTATTTTCCTTGTACTTGCGGCAGATGTCCACACCGATCTGGACATGGCTGCCCTCGATCTCATGGTCAAGAGCCTTGCCGATGTCATGCAGCAGACCGGCACGGCGTGCCAGCGTGACGTTCACACCCATCTCGCCTGCCAGCAGGCCAGCCAGCCAGGCCACTTCCATGCTGTGGGTCAGAGCGTTCTGGCCAAAGCTGGTGCGGTACTTCAGGCGGCCGATGAGCTTGATAAGGTCGGGGTGCAGGCCGTGGATGCCCAGCTCCATGACAGCGCGCTCGCCCTCCCGCTTCATCTGCAGCTCGAGGTCGTGGCGGCACTTCTCCACCGTCTCCTCGATGCGGGCGGGGTGGATGCGGCCATCGCCGATGAGGCGCTCCAGCGTCATGCGGGCCACCTCGCGGCGGGTCTGGTCGAAGGAGGACAGGGTAATGGCCTCCGGGGTATCATCGATGATAAGGTCAACGCCGGTGGCCGTCTCAAGGGCGCGGATGTTGCGGCCCTCACGGCCGATGATGCGGCCCTTCATCTCGTCGCTGGGCAGCGGGACGACGCTGACGGTGGTCTCGCTGCAGTGGTCAGCAGCACAGCGGCTGATGGCCTGGCCGATGAGGTTGCGGGCGATGCCGTCGCAGTTCTCCTTCAAATCGGTCTCGTAGGCGGCGACGCGGATGGCCTTCTCGTGGGTCAGCTCCTCGTCCATCTTGTGCAGCAGCACTTCGCGGGCGTCCTCCTGGCTCAGGCCGGCCAGCGTTTCCAGACGCTCCATCTCCTTGGCGCGCAGGGCATCGACCTCGGCCAGATGGGCCTCGGCCTCCTCGTGCTTCTTTTTCAGCTCCTCCTCGCGCTTTTCCAGAGCCTCGGTCTTGCGGTCGAGGGCAGTTTCCTTCTGGTCGATGCGGTTCTCCTGGCGGCTGATCTCCGCACGGCGCTGCTTGATCTCTTTATCGGCCTCTGCCTTCTGGGCATCGACCTCGGCTTTCAGGCGGAAAGCCTCATCCTTTGCCTCCAGAATGGCTTCCTTGCGCTTCTGGTCGGCGGTCTTGATCGCTTCGTTCACCAGCCGGGTCGCCTCGGCCTCGGCGCTGCCGATCTGGGCCTCTGCGGTCTTTTTACGGTTGTTGTAACCAATAAAATAGCCCGCAGCTGCGGCAGCGACAGCAACGATCAATGCCACGATCACTCCGATCACGGTCATTGTTCTTCACTCTCCTTAACAGTCAAATTTTGCTTTAACAGGCAGGAGACGCTGTGCGGCCGAACGCGGGCCAGACATCAATCAAATTTTCAACGCAAAAGAAGCCAACAAGAACAGACGCAGAGAAAAATCTTCCTGTGCGGTAGGTCTGGTGCAGCTTTTCGATTTACAAGATGTGCTTATAAAAACGGGCAGATGAAGCCCCATTGAAATATCTGGTCGCGGAATGTTCCGCCTGCAGCGTCTTAGATTCCATACTACTTCTTATATTACGAAACATTTTGCACAATGTCAAGGAGAAGTAAGGCCGAAAGCGGAAATTATTTTTTTATTTATTCGAGATACATCCGGCGCAGACGCATCAGGCGGGTCGGCGTGAGGCCGTATTCGGCTTCCAGATAGGCGTCGGCACTGCCATAGCGCTCCCGGATGATGCCCAGCACGAAGGGGGCAGACTCCGGGTGGACGCCGAACACGCCGAGGTAGAAATCCTTCCGGGCGGGGTCAGCGGCGATCTCCTCAGCGTGCTCGGCCCAGACGGCTTCCAGCTCCGGCCTGCGCCAGATGTTCGTCTTCTCAAAGTCTTCGGCGATGGTCTTGTCCGACGCGCCCAGCGCCAGCAGGATGAGGATGGCGGCCACGCCGGTGCGGTCCTTGCCCGCCGAGCAGTGGAAGAGCACCGGCGTCTCACCGGCTTCCAGCGCACGGAACAGCTCCTTGTACGCCTTGTTGCCGAAGAGCATCCGCTCGTACATGGCGTCCGCCATCCGACGGCCCTCGTCGGGCATTCCCTTCAGCAGGTTCTCCCGGTCTTCGGGCGAAAAGTCCACCTCTTTGCCGTTCTCGAGGCAGAGGCCGCAGATGCGCACCAGCCGCGCGCCGTCCGGCACGTAGTCGGGCGTCTCGGCAGCTTCGGCCTCGCTGCGCAGATCGAGGATGAGGCGCAGGCCCAGAGAATCCAGCAGCTTCCGGTCAGCCTCGCTGGTGAGTTTCCACGTCGGGATTCCCCGGTAGATCTGGCCCCACTTGATGTGCTTGCCCTCATCGGCCTCATAGCCGCCCAGCTCGCGGAAGTTGTGTCCGCCCTCAAAGGGCAGCTGCGTGCCGGGGGCAGGATGTACCACGGCGGGCTTTGCCGCCGCGCTGGACAGGACGGGCAGGTTATAGAAGGGCTTCGCCGACCGTCCGCGCCGGGGCGGCAGACTGGCCGCACCGCCCAGCACCTCCATCAGGTAGCTGCGCAGCAGGTCGATATAAGCCGAAGCATGGTCGCGCCGCTGCAAAAGTGAGACGCAGAGGGGCGGCAGGTCTTCCAGCAGGACATCCCGCACCCGGTCCAGCTCCCGCCGCGCGCCCGGCTCGTACCGGGTCAGGCAGGTGCAGAGCTGCTCCTGCACGAGGTAGTACGCCTGATAAAAGCTGGGGCCTATCTCGGCGTTGGGCGCAAAGCCCGCCCGGGCGCAGGCCTCCCACAGCGGGGCGAACAGGTCCTGCCGCAGGCTGGGCAGAAGGACCCTCTGGTTCCGCAGCTCGGCCAGCGGCACACTCTCCTTCTCCCAGAAGGGGTGGCCCCGCGGCACCAGCAGGCAGGCCGGGTCGGCCCGCAGGGTGGTGCGGGCCAGCACCGGTGCGGCACAGCCCAGATCCATCACAAGGCCCGCATCCAGCTCGCCCTGCTCCACGCCCTCGGCCACGGCGTCGTTGTCCAGCAGGCGGAAGCGCATCTCGATGTGGGGGTACTGCTGGCGGAACTTGTCCAGCTGGGTCTCGAGGCCGGGCAGATAGTCCGGCACCAGCGAGACGCTGATGCCGATGCGCACCGGCTGGGCCGACTGTATCTCGGCGTGGAGCGCCGCCTGCATCTGCTGGAACTGCTCCACCACCGGCGCGGCATGGCGCTGCAGGCTCACGCCCCGGTCGGTGAGGCTGAGCCTGTGGTGGGCGCTGAGGAAGAGCGGCCCGCACAATTCGGCCTCGAGGGCCGAGATGCTCTGACGCAGGGCCTGTCGGGATAAAAACAGGCGCTGGGCCGCGCGGGTGTAGTTCATCTCCTCGCAGAGGACCAGAAAATAATGCAGTTGGCGGATGTCCATCGTTTCCTCCTGAATCTTAGAGTGGTATGGGTAAAGAATACCGCCTTTTGGCCGGATTGTAAAGCCGCTGGAAACAAAATCCCGCTTTTCTCCGCTATTGACGCCGGGCTTTCCCGCGTGTAACATAAAGGAAAGGAGGCTCTGCCCATGAAACATAACACTCCGGCGCAGGAGGTCAAAAGCCTCGGGACGCTGTTTTTCACCTTTTTCAAAATCGGTCTGTTCACCTTCGGCGGCGGCTACGCCATGATCGCCCTGCTGGAAGAAGAGTTCATCCAGCGCCGCAAATGGCTGGACAAAGACGAATTCCTCGACATGACCGCCATCGCGGAATCCACCCCCGGGCCGGTGGCCATCAACAGCGCCACCTACCTCGGCTACAAGCTGGCCAAAATTCCCGGCGCAGCCACGGCCACCGTGGCTGTCTGCCTGCCGTCCTTCCTCATCATCTACGTCATCTCGCTGTTTTTCGAGCAGTTCACCCAGCTCACTGTCATTGCCAGCGCCTTCAAGGGCATTCAGGTCTGCGTCATCTACCTCATCTTCTCGGCAGGTGTGCGGATGCTCAAAGCGCTGGACAAGTCGCCCTTTGCCACCGGCATTCTCGCCGCCGTCATGCTGGTGATGGTGGGTCTCTCACTGGCCGGTGTCAGCGTCTCGTCCATCCTGCTCATCCTTCTCAGCGGTGCGGCAGGTGTGGCTGCATGGCTCATCGGCCGCAGAAAGGAAGGGAAGTAGGATGTTTCTGAAATTATTCCTCACCTTTCTGGAGATCGGTGCCGTCTCCTTCGGCGGCGGCTACGGCATGATCTCCCTCATCCGGGAGAAAGTCCTGCTCAACGGCTGGCTCTCCGAGGCCGAGTTTCTGAGCTTCATCGCGGTGTCGGAGTCCACACCCGGCCCGCTGGCCGTCAACATGGCCACCTTCATCGGCGCGTCGCAGGGCGGGGTGCCGGGGGCGCTCTGCGCCACGCTGGGCGTCGTTCTGCCGTCCTTTTTCATCATCCTGCTCATCGCGGCCCTCATCCACGACCTGCTCAAGTACGCCGGGGTCGAGGCTTTCCTCTCCGGCGTCCGGCCCTGCGTCGTGGCCCTCATCCTCTCCACGGCCTTCACCATGGGGCTGAGCACTCTGCTGGGCATCTCCACCGCCGCTGAAACGCCCTCGCCCGCATGGCGGGGCATTAGCATCCTTGCAATTCTGGCCGGGGTGCGGCTCATCTGGCAGAAAGCCAGAGGCAAAGCCCCTTCGCCCATCGGGATGATCCTGCTCTCGGCGGTGCTGGGCGCAGTTTTATACCAATAAAAAAGAACGGCATCTGAGCTTTTCTCCGATGCCGTTCTCTATTTTGCTCTTCTGAAATCCGATTCACAGACCCGGCCATTCTGGGCCAGAACGCGGCGCAGGACCTGCATCACGCCGGAGCTGGTGTTGGGCGGCGCAAGGAAGGGCACCTCCTCCCGGAGGGCGGGCGAGCCGTTCTCCACGAGAAAACCGTACTTTGCCGCCTTCAGCATCTCCGCGTCGTTGAAGGTGTCGCCGAACGCCATCATGCCCTCGGGCGGGACGCCCAGACGCTTCCCCAGAAGAAGCAGGGCCGCGCCCTTGTGGACGCCGGGGTTCATGATGTCCACCCAGTCTGCACCGGCCACCGCCACCGAGAAGCGCCCGCCCCAGACCGGGCCATAAAGCGCGTCGTAGCCCTTCTGGGCATCTCCCTCAGGGAAGTAGATGGTGAATTTATCCACCCGGGCGGTCACGTCCTCCAAATGGGGGACATATTCCACCTTGGTGTAGAATCTCTTGAAGACCCTGTCGTATGGCCGGAACTGCTCCTCCACATAGGCCGTTTCCAGCCCGCAGAGGACGGCGGCGTGGCCCGCGCTCCGGGCCTGCCCCGCCAGCGTGTGCCAGTCGGCAGCGTCCATCTCGGAGAGATACAGGCTCTCGCCCTTCCAGCAGATGGCACCGCCGTTGTCACCTACAAGGATGATGTCGTCCTGCAGGGGCGCGAACATCTCCTCTAAGGTATAGATGGGCCGTCCGCTGGCGGCAGCGAACCGGATGCCCCGCTCTGCCAGAGCGCGGACAGTCTCCGCGAAGTCCGGCGGGAGCTGGCTCTGGCCGTCCAGCAGGGTGGCGTCAAGGTCGGAGGCAATGAGGCGGATGGTATCCATGCGCGCCTCCTCAGCCCACATAGCTGATGTTCACGTCGATCTGTCCGCCGTAGCCGGGGATGCGGGCGGTGCAGGTACCCTGCCACATATCGCAGGCGATGGGGCTGCCGGCCACATTATAATGGGCGTTCCAGATGCTGTAGCTCTTCAGCCGGTTCAGGTCGATGCGCTTGCGGAACCACAGGGTGGAGGCGTAGACGCCCGGCTGATAGCCCTGGGCCTTGACTTCCTCGCAGAAGGCGATGGCACACTTGGTGCGGTCCTCGACGCCCAGACCATCGGCACGGCCATTGCTGCCGCCGGAAGCCTCGGTGTCAAAGTAGATGGGGTAGTCGAGCTTGCGGCCGTTCAGGACATAGGCGCAGCCCTGCGCTTCTTCCCGGGCCTCGTTCTCGTTGACTGCCTGACTGAAGAAGTAGACGCCCACCTTGAGGCCCGCGTTCCGGGCGTTGGTGAAGTGCTGCTCGAACATGGGGTCCAGCACCAGTGCGCCGCTGCCGTAGCCGCGGTAGCCGATGCGGATGATGACGAACTTGACACCCGCCGTCTTGACCTGCTCCCAGTCGATGTTCGACTGATATTTGGAGACGTCGATGCCGAAGGTGGCGTCCTGCCGGACACCGTTGGCGTCGAAGTAATAGAGCTTGTTGTCGATGGACCGGATGCCCGTGACCGGCTGGTTGGTGTACTGGTCATAATAGTAGGTCTTGCCGTCCACGGTGCGCCAGCCGGAATAGACCGGAGCCGGAGCCGGGGTGGTGCTGTCATCGTCTCTTTTCCCGAACAGGAGGTTCCACAGCCAGCTCAGCAGGCCGTTCTCGTCGGTAAGACAGGCAGTATCAATGTTGCTCGCATCCAGCGTACCCGCATCCAGCGCCGCGCGTATCTCTTCCGGCGTCAGCAGGATGGTGCCTTCCTCGGTCTTCACCGGCAGGGCGCTCTGCTCTTCGGAGTTCGTCTCCGGCTCAGCGGGCTGAGACACTGCATCCTGCTCCACCGGGGCGCTCAGGGGGTCTTCGGCGGCCAGTGCCTCGGTCTCCTGCTGTAAGCGGGGGAAGCCGTTCTCCTGTTCCAGCTCGTCGATGCCGCCCATCATGGGGGCAGAGGGAGCCGTTTCCGGGGCTGCAGGCTCTGCGGCAGTCTCCTCTGCGGGTGCAGCCGGAGCCGCCGATGCGGCGGGCTCTTCCTTCACGCTCTGGCTGGGAGCAGACGGCTGCGCGGCAGACGCAGCAGTGCTCTCCGCCTCAGAGGATGCAGAGTCGTTTTTCGGGGTCTCCGTATTATTTTTCTTCGCTTCCTTTTTGGTGCTGTGGGCCGCATCGGTCTCGCCCTCCCACAGCAGAGCCGACGGCTCCACCGTCAGGCCCGCAGGCTGGGACGCCAGCAGGGCTGTGGTGCCAAAACCACCCACCGCGATGGCAAGCGCCATCACCGCCGAGGCCACCATCTGGCCCGCCGCACGGCGCGTCTTCTTTTTTGGTGTTCCTGTATCTTTCTGTCTCATTCCGCTTGCTCTGCCTCCAAGCTGTATTCTAACGCGGCCTCTCGCCGCCAGAAGTGTTTCAAATTCTATTTTTATGTCTATAGTATACACCCAACCACAAGCTCCCGTCAATGTCCTTCGGTGTCTCGTGCGAGGCGTTTTGTGGAAGTTTTCCACCACAGCCGACGTTCCATGTGGAAAACGAACCAAGCCGCCGTATTATTGCACCCAAAAGAAAAAAGTTGTGTTCCGAACGGGATTTTTGCGTTTTCCTCTTGCTGTCTTGACACGTGTATGGTATCATAATGGTCATGCAGCTTTTGCTGCACTCCGAATGTGTTAAGACGGAAAGGCAGATTCTTTATGTCAAATGTAAAAGATTTCTTAAAACGCAAGGACATCGTCATCACCCCCCAGCGCTACCTCATCGAGGCGCTGGGCGCGATGGCACAGGGCCTGTTCGCCAGCCTGCTCATCGGCACCATCATCAAGACGCTGGGCCAGCAGACCGGGCTTGAGACGCTGGTGGACCTGGGCGGCTACGCCACGGCCATGAGCGGCCCGGCCATGGCCGTGGCCATCGGCTGGGCGCTCCACTGCCCGCCGCTGGTACTGTTCAGCCTCGTGACGGTGGGCTACTCCTCCAACGCCCTCGGCGGCGCAGGCGGCCCTCTGGCCGTCCTCATCATCGCCATTGTGGCCGCTGAGCTGGGCAAGGCCGTCAGCAAGGAGACCCGCGTTGACATCCTCGTCACCCCGCTGGTGACCATCTTTGCCGGCGTCGGCCTCTCGATGCTCATCGCCGCCCCCATCGGCGCAGCCGCAAGCCAGGTGGGCACCCTCATCATGTGGGCCACCGAACAGGCTCCCTTCCTCATGGGCATCCTCGTCTCGGTCATCGTGGGCGTCGCCCTGACCCTGCCCATTTCCTCTGCCGCCATCTGCGCGGCCCTCGGCCTGACGGGCCTCGCCGGCGGCGCTGCCGTGGCGGGCTGCTGCGCCCAGATGATCGGCTTTGCCGTCATGAGCTATAAGGAAAACGGCGTCGGCGGCCTCATCAGTCAGGGCCTCGGCACCAGTATGCTCCAGATGGGCAACATCGTAAAGAACCCCCGCATCTGGATCGCCCCCACGCTGGCCAGCGCCATCACCGGCCCTCTGGCCACCTGCGTCTTCCACATGGAGATGAACGGCGCCGCCGTCTCTTCCGGCATGGGTACCTGCGGCCTCGTGGGCCAGATCGGCGTCTACACCGGCTGGGTCAGCGACATCGCCGCCGGCACCAAGGCCGCCATCACCCCGATGGACTGGGCTGCCCTCGTCCTCATCTGCTTCGTCCTGCCCGCCGTGCTCAGCGTTCTCTTCTGCGAGATCGAGCGCAAGCTTGGCTGGATCAAGGACGGCGACCTGAAGCTGAACTGAGCCCGTAAAAATCGCCTCTGTGCAAAAATGTCGTCAAAACATTTCTGCACAGAGGCTTTTTTATCTTATTTTATTGCATTCCGCACTTTTTCTCTGCTATAATACTGTTACACAATTCAAGACCGGAGGGTTCATCATGACCGCAAAACGCGAAAAGGCATTCCGCAACGCCATTGCATCCACACGGATGGAGGGCCTCTCTTTTTCCAAAAAATCGGAGCAGGACTGTCTGCGCTATCTGGACGGTCATCTTGACGCCGCCGCCCTCGTCCGTGAGGTTCTGCGGCAGCCACAGGACACTGCGGCCCAGAGGTAACGCTTATGCCCTATACGATCGACCCATCTTCTGCCGACTGCTATCCCTGCACTTCCGTCCTTATCAATAAATTCGACCTCCGCAGTCAGCAGGAGCTTGACCGTGTGGAAGCCGTGCTCGTCACCGCGAAAGCAGCACAGTGGGAAGAATCTCCCTTGTGCTCTACCTTCGACTTTGAGCATTACAAGGCCATCCACCGCCATCTTTTCTGCGACCTCTACGAATGGGCCGGTGTACCCCGCAGCATCAACATCTCCAAAAAGGGTACGCAGTTCTGCCCCGCTGATGAGATCCCACGCGTCAGCTCTGCTATTTTCCGGCGGCTGGCCGAGCGGAATTTCTTTCAAAGCCTTTCCTTCGACGATTTTGTAGACGCCTTCGTTGATTTTTATATCCGCACCAACGAGCTTCACCCGTTCCGCGAGGGCAACGGGCGGACACAGCGCGTCTTTCTGGCGCAGCTCGCACAGTACTCCGGGTATCAGTTGGATTTTTCCTGCATCGACCCCGACGAGCTGATGGTCGCCACCATCTGGTCGGCGCAGGGCGTGGATACTATGCTGCGCCAGCTTTTCCGTGAAATGCTTTCACCTTTGGCAGATTAACCCACGATCCTTTCCCCATCCAGCACCGCCTGCCGGAGGACATCCCCCTCATACACCAGCTTGAGGGAGAACCACGGATGCTCCTCGTTGAGCAGCTTGAAGAAAATTTTATCGCCCTCCCAGATGGGCAACTGCTCCACTCTCTCCTTCGGCACCCATTCCAGCACGCCTTCCCGGCAGGCATCGCCCTGTATCATCTCGCCCGTCCACCCGTCGGCGGTGTAGAGGTGGATGAACTCGGTCATATTGCCCCAGATGAAGGTCAGCAGGCCCCGGCTGCGCCAGTGGGTCAGCGTCAGGCCCGTCTCTTCCTTCACCTCCCGGAGAAGGCAGTCCTCCGGGCTCTCGAACCGCTCGAATTTCCCGCCGACGCCCACCCATTTGTCGTGGTTGTAGTCGTCCTCCTTCTTCACGCGGTGGAGCATCAGGTAGGCGTCGTCCCGCTCCAGATAGCACAACGTCGTGCTGAAGATCGGGTATTCCGGATTCATAAAGGCACCAAGATCCATCTTACTTTCCCTTTCTTTTAACAGCAAAGCGCCCCGCAGATGACCCCTGCGGGGCGCTGTTTTTATGCGTTTATGCCTTGCGGCCTGCGCGGCCCTTGCCCGCATTGTTCAGCTTGCGGACGAGGTCGTTCTGGTGCTTGCGCTGGGAGGGCGTCGGCTCCGGATCATGGGCCTCTTCGGCCTTGGCCCGGGTCTGCTGGACGGTGGGGTCCACACGCTCGAGGTTCCACTCCTGATTGCCGCCCGAGACGAAGTTCCAGATCTGCGCCTGCGCACCGTTGGAGGTGTTCATGCCCACAAGGTCGATGTACTTGTCGGCCAGCACGTTGCGGATGCGGGTCCGGCCATTGCGGGTAGGCTCGAGCTCCCAGCACTGGCTCAGTCCACTGGTGCGGCCCCACTGATGGAGCCATGTTCCTTCCACCACGCCGCCGAGAGCGAGGTCCATCATTTTGCCGGTAAAACGGTTCTGGATGCGCCAGCGTCCTTCGCCCGCATCCACGAATTTCCACTGCTGCCACGGATGACCTGCGTAGTCCCACAGACGGATCGCAGCGCCGTTCTCCGTGTTGAAGTTCTTTACTTCCAGCACCTTTCCATTGGGGGCCTTGATGAGGTAAAATTCATTTTCTGATAATACGACCTGCGATGCCTTTGCCATAACTGCGTTCTCCTTTCAGCGTAGACTTTTGATGCTCTTATTATAGCGCATTTTGGTTTGGGCAGCAAGAATAGTTTTCCATAATTTTTGCGGATTTCTTTATGCATTCTGCTCGTTTTGCGGAGATCTCCTCACTTTGTCCTCCGGCCCGGATCCCACCGCCGGAGCACACTTGTATACATCTCAAAAACGACCCCGCAGCTGTCCTTTTCCACCCTGTTTTTGCTCCAAGAACAGCACCCCCCGTTTTCGGCCCGTTTCAGCTCCAAAACGGGCCGAACTGTCCCTGCCGCAAGGCCAGTTCAGTGCAGTGACTTCAGTTTTATAAATCAAAACTTACTTCGGCACTTCACTTTAATGATAGATATTGCATTTCAGAAAGAGCTTTAATTTGTTTCACGTTTTCTGCTATTGACTTTATTTCAAAACCGGTGTATAGTAAGCTTGCAGGGAGCGGGAAGCGCCCCCGTAACAACGAGCTTCAGGCTCCGCACACTGCGGGCCTGTGAGAAAATATAGGAGGTTTGACTATGTATTACTACATTCTGGGCTGCGGTATCGCTTGTTTGGTCCTGTTCGGCATCTACAGCATGGAGACGGTATGCGTCAAGCCGGCTGAGATGGTTGGCAAGGTCCTGCTGTGGCCTGTCACCCTGATGGAAGCAGTTGTCCGTTACAGCTCCACTCATCACAACTTCAAGGCTGCGCTGTAAAACGCATCACGTCTGAGGACGTCGAAAAAGCCATCAAGGCTGCCGTACTCTTTGCGGGTACGGCAGCCTTTTTGCTTTACACCCGGGGGCCGGATGTGGTACACTGTATCTTGTAAAGCGATTTCCCGCCGAACCTTATCGTGCGCAGTTCCGCGCTATTTTTCAGGAGGACTATGAAACCCGATTACAAGCTGGTCGCCAAGGCCAAATACATCCACATGACCGCCGACCTTGCCAGCGAGGTCTGGCACGAGGTCTACAAACGCTATTTCCCCGCAAAGCAGCTGGACGCCCTCATCGAGAACTTGCAGAGCGCCGACGCGATCGAAGAGGACATCGACAACGATGTGAACTACTTCCTCGTCTTCCTCGGCAGCAGCCTCATCGGCTACTTCGCATGGAAGATGGAGAACACTTCGCTCCATCTGCTCCACCTCTACCTCAAGCCCGAATACCGCGGCAAGGCCATCGGCCGGGACATCGTGGCGTCCTGCGAGCGTCTGGCCCGGGGCGAGGGCCGGGGCCGTGTCTGGTGCGGCGTCAACGCCAAGGCCCTGCCGGTGCAGCAGTTCTTCAAGGCCCGGGGCTACCGCTCCCTCGGCCCCGCCGAGAGTGAGGGCGGCATCGAGCGCAACGAGCTGATCTTTGAGCGGATGTTGTAAATTTCCTGCAAAGACCATTGCATTTTCTGCTCATTTGTACTACACTAAAGTAGTGTATTGAAGTACCCGTCTGCGGGTCCAACATCATTGAATGACCGGGGAGGAACCGTATATGGCAAAGGACCATCCGACCGGAAAATCCGGCCTGTATGCCGCTTTTCTGGAGCTTGAGACGCCCGAGGAGTGCTACCGCTTCCTGCAGGATGTATGCAGCTACGCAGAGCTGAGCGCGATGGAGCAGCGCTACAACATCGCCGAAAAGCTCATGCGCAAGCAGAGCTACACCAGCATCATGGGCAACATCGGCGCATCCAGCGCCATCATCAGCCGCGTGAGCCGTGTGCTGGGCCGGGACGACAGCGTCCTGCGCCGCATTCTGGAAAAGAACGGCGTCTCCGCTGGCACCGAAGACTGAATTTCACTGACCGCTGGCGCACTGCGGGCCGGGGACGCCCCGCCTGCGGTGCGCTTTTTCTTTGATTTATAAAAGGAGGATCTGATTATGAGCAAAGCTGTTCTGTTTTTTGCCGACGGCACCGAGGAGTGCGAGGCCCTGCTGGTGGCCGACCTTCTCCGCCGCGCCAGGGTCGAGGTCATCATTGCGTCCGCCATGGGCCGCCGCGCCCTCGTCAGCAGCCACGGCATCCACCTGAACGCCGACGCGCTGGCCGAGGATGTGGATTACAGCGACGTGGACATGGTCATCCTGCCCGGCGGCATCCCGGGTACGCCCAACCTCGCCGAGAACAAGACCGTCACCGACACCTGCGTTTCCTTCGCCAGGGCAGGCAAGAAGGTCGCCGCCATCTGCGCCGCGCCCAGCATCCTCGCCAGCCTCGGCCTGCTGGAAGGCAGGAACGCCACCGCCCACGCCGGATTTCAGGACAAGCTGGCCGGTGCCATCGTCCACGATGAGGAAGTCGTCGTAGACGGCAGCATCACCACCAGCTACGGCCTCGGCGGCGCTATCCCGTTTGCCCTCGAGCTGGTGCGCCAGCTGGCCGGCCCCGCCGAAGCCGACCGCATCCAGAAGGCTATCGCGTATCGGCACTGAGAAGGAGGCTTTTCTATGCGTTTCATCACCTGCCGCCTGCCCGACGGCGTGGAAGACCCGGCCATCCTCTCTGCCGATGGCCGTCAGGTCTGGCCCCTGAGCTGGCTGGGCCTTTCTTACGAGACGTTGTCCGACGCCATCCCGTTCCTGACCCCGCAGGTGCGGGCCGGGCTTTCGCTGGCCATCGCGGGCATCCCGGCGCTGCCCATTGAGGCCGTCACGCCGGAAAGCCCCATCCCGTCTCCGGCGCAGGACGTCATCTGTCTGGGCATCAACTACATGGCCCACTCCGACGAGGCCGAGAAATACTCTGCCGACGCTTTTGCGACCAAACATCAGGATGCCATCTACTTTTCCAAGCGGGTCACCCGGGCCGTGCCGGACGGCGGCTTCATCGAAGCCCATACCGACCTCGTGAAAAAGCTGGACTACGAGTGTGAACTGGCCGTCGTTCTGGGAAAGGACGCGAAGGACGTTCCCGCAGGGCAGACGAAAGACTACGTCTTCGGCTACACCATCCTGAACGATGTCTCCGCACGGGATGTCCAGACCGCCCACAAGCAGTGGTATTTCGGCAAGAGCCTCGACGGCTTCACTCCCATCGGCCCCTGCATCGTCACGGCGGACGAGTTCGACACCTACCCGCCCAAGCTCCCCATCCGCTGCTTCGTCAACGGCGAAAAGCGGCAGGACTCCAACACCGGCCTGCAGATCTTCGACATTGACCATGTCATTGCCGAGCTTTCGCAGGGCATGACCCTCAGGGCCGGCACCATCATCGCCACCGGCACCCCGGCGGGCGTCGGCATGGGCATGGAGCCGCCCTGCTTCCTCAAACCGGGCGACGAAGTTCGCTGCGAGATCGAGGGCATCGGCACCCTGACGAACACAGTCCGCTGAGCAAATCTTATTCCATTTTGTATTATTTTTCTGAATTTCTACTCATTCGGTGCATTTTCGTTTGAATCGTCCTTTTGTTCACGAACAATTCATATTAAATTCATATTCCGTTCATGCATCTTCGGTATATGTATGGCATCAAAGGCGCGGTGCGCGCCGAAAACCCCTGACAGCACACTCCATATCGCCGCTCTCCCGGGCGGCTGAGGAAAGGAATCGGAAGAATATGAAAATTGGTTTTTGGGAACTCGTGGTCATCGTGGTCATCGCGTTCGTCTTCATCGGCCCCGACCAGCTGCCCGTCTACGCAAAGAAGCTGGGCAAGATGCTGCGCGAGCTGAAGAAGTACACCGGCGCTGCCTCCGAGGAGATCCAGAAGAACGTCGTGGAGCCTCTGAACGAGATCCAGGCCCCCCTCAAGGAAGCCGTTGCCCCCCTGACCGACATCAAGAAGGACATCGACAACAGCGTGAAGGATGTCACCAAGAGCTTCACCGGCATCGGCAAGACCAGCAAGGAAGAGGCCGCCAAGGCCGAACAGGCTGAGGAAGTCACCGAGCTGGAAGAAGTCGAGGAGCTGCCCGAGGAGACCCCTGCCGAGGCGCCCGCAGCCGAAGCTCCCAAGGCAGAGCAGACCCCTGCTGCTGAGCCTGTGAAGGCCGGGGAAAAGACCGACGCCCCCGCAGAGGCAGCACCCGTGGCCGAAGAAGCCGCCCCCGCTGCCGAAGCCGCACCTGCCGAAGAGGCAAAGGCTTAAGAAGCCGTTTTCATAAGCATTGCACACCGCCCGAACAGCTTCTAATCCCCCCACCGATGCACCCGCGCCCGCGGTTGCCTTATACATTGTAATCAGCCCGCCTCGCGGCGCGGCAAAGTAAAAAGGAGATCATTATTATGCGTATTGGTACTAACGAGCTGCTTATCATCCTGGTCGTCGTCCTGCTCATCTTTGGACCCAAGAACCTGCCGAAGCTGGGCAAGATGTTCGGCAAGACCATGAACAACTTCAAGAAGGGCATGGAGGAGTCCGAAGAGGAGGACGCGACCACTGCCAAGGCCGAGACCCAGACTGAGAAGAAGGACGACGAGGAGTAATCTGTGGCTACGAACGTAAAGCGCAAAAAGAAAGCCGAAGTCATGCCTGACGACGGCAACATGACGCTGACGGGCCACCTGAAAGAGCTGCGCAACCGGCTGATCGTCTGCGCCGTGGTGTTCGTGGTTGCGGTCGTGGTCACGCTGGCTTACGCCGACCGCCTCATCGACCTGCTGACCGCCATGGGCCAGGGGTTCTACACCTTCGTGTCCATCGCCCCGCAGGAAAAGCTGATGCAGTATTTCCGCGTCTCCCTGCTGGCGGCTCTGGTGGTCACGGTGCCTGTGGCCCTGTACCAGATCTACGCCTTTGCAAAGCCCGGCCTGAAAAAGAGCGAGACGTTCTTCCTCAAGCTGGTCATCCTGCTGGGTCTGGCCCTCTTTGTGGTGGGCGTGCTGTTCGCCTACAAGCTCATGATGCCCTTCATGCTCCAGTTCCTCAGCACCGGCATCGAGGGCGCCGACTACATCCAGACCACCACCAGTATCGAGAGCTACGTCAGCCTCTGCCTGACCATGTTCATCATCTTCGGCTGTGTGTTTGAGATGCCGCTGGTCACCATCATCCTCTCCAAGATGGGCATTGCGAACCCCGAACTCATGAAGAAGGGCCGCGGCATCGCCATCGTGCTCATCTTCTTCATCGCAGCTGTCGTCACACCGCCGGACATCGTGTCCCAGTGCATGGTGGCTATCCCCATGGTGCTGCTCTACTTTATCAGCATCTTCCTGAGCGGCATCTTCTACAAGCCCCGCTCTGAAGACGGCGATGACGAAGAGGAAGAGGAAAACGAGGACTAAGGCTTTTCCATCCGTCACGAAAGCGCACTCTGCTGCTTGCAGGGTGCGCTTTTTTGCGGCCTGTTTTATGCCATTCTGCCAAAAAGGCGGTGTTATTTCTGTCTGATTGCATAAAAACCGGCCCGCCCCCTGCTCTTTTGGCCCGGAGTATGTTATACTGATGTCAAATGATAACCGGCGGGCGACCGCCGCAGAAAAGAGGTAAATGAGTTATGAAAGAATACGCATTCGGCATCGACCTCGGCGGCACCACGGCCAAGGTCGGCCTGTTCACCACCTCGGGCGCTCTGCTGGAAAAGTGGGAAGTCCCCACCGACACCTCCAACGCCGGTGAGCACATCCTCGAGAATCTGGCCGACGCCATCCACGCCAAGATGGCCGAGAAGGAGATCACCTCCGAGCAGGTGGAGGGCGTCGGCATCGGCGTCCCCGGCCCCGTGCTGGACAGCCGCGTCGTCCCCATCATCTGCGCCAACCTCGGCGGCTGGGGCGAACGGAACGTCTCGGCCCAGCTGTCCGGCCTGCTGGACGGCATGAAGGTGCTGGTGGGCAACGACGCCAACGTGGCTGCTCTGGGTGAGATCTGGATGGGTACGGCCAAGGGCTGCCGCAGCGCAGTCATGGTCACGCTGGGCACCGGCGTCGGCGGCGGCGTCATCGTCAACGGCAAGGTCATCGACGGCACACACGGTGCCGGCGGCGAGATCGGCCACATCACCGTCAACCGTCACGAGACGGCCGCCTGCGGCTGCGGCAAGCACGGCTGCCTCGAGCAGTATTCCAGCGCCACCGGCGTCGTCCGCTGCATGAAGAAGCTGCTGGACGAGAACCCCGACGCAGACTGTGTCCTGCGCGGCAAGGATTTTGAGGCCAAGGACGTCTTTGATGCCGCCCGCAGCGGCGACGCCCTCGCTGCCCGCGAGGTGGACAAGATGACCGACACCCTCGGCATGGCTCTGGCCTCCATTGCCAGCACCACCGACCCCGAGATATTCCTCATCGGCGGCGGTGTGGCCCGCGCAGGCGACGTCCTCTTCGACCCGCTGGTGGAGCACTTCAAGACCTACGCCTTCAAGTCCTGCCGCGAGACGCCCATCAAGGCCGCAAGCCTCGGCAACGACGCCGGTATTTACGGCGCCGTGCGGCTCATTGTCGGAGAATAAGAGAGAGTATAACAAAAGAGACACTGCCGCTGGCAGTGCCTCTTTTGTTATATTTGTTCTTTTTACAACGTATCTTCCCCGGGCAGCTGATTCCACAGGCGGTAGTAGACGCCCTTCTTCGCCAGCAGCTCGTTGTGGGTGCCGGACTCCTCGATCCCCTCTGCGCCCAGCACAAGGATACGGTCGTAGTCCCTGATGGTGGTCAGTCGGTGGGCGATGGTCAGGGTCGTGCGGCCATGGGCCAGCTTTTCGAGGCTCTGGCCCACAAGGATCTCGCTCTCATTGTCGAGGGCGCTGGTGGCTTCGTCCAGAATGAGGATGGGCGGATTCTTCAGGAAGACCCGCGCGATCGCAATGCGCTGCTTCTGACCGCCCGAGAGCTTGACGCCCCGCTCACCCACATAGGTATCGAAGCCGTCCTTCAAGGCGCTGATAAAGCGCTCTGCGCCGGCCAGACGGGCCGCCTCGATAATTTCCTCCCGGGTCGCGCCGGGCTTGCCGTAGGCGATGTTATCCGCCACCGAACCGCTGAACAGATAGACGTCCTGCTGGACGATGCCGATGTCCTCCCGCAGGCTCTTGAGGGTGACGTGCTGGATGTCCTGCCCGTCGATGAGGATACGGCCTCCCGTCACCTCGTAGAAGCGGGGGATGAGGTTGCAGAGCGTCGTCTTGCCGCCGCCGGACGGGCCGACCAGCGCCAGACGCTCACCGGCCTTGATGTCAAGGCTGACGTGGTGGAGCACCTTGTTGTGGTCGTCGGGGTACTCGAAGCTGACGTCCTCGAAGCGGATGGCACCCGGGCCGGGCTGCAGGGGCTTTGCGTCCTCGGCATCCTTGATGGTCACGGGGGTATCCATGATCTCCGCAAAGCGCTCGATGCCGGTCATGCCGCGCTGGAACTGCTCGGCGAACTCGACGATGCGGCGGATGGTGGCGATGAGAGTGGTGACGTAGAGCATATAAGCCACCAGGTCACCGGCGGTTATCTTGCCGTACACCAGCGACAGACCGCCCGCAAGGATGACCACCAGATACATCAGGCCGTCAAAGAGGCGGGTGGAGGTGTTGAACGCAGCCATGGCGTAGTAGCCCAGCGTCTTGATGTGCTCGAAATCCTTGTTGCCCTTAGCGAATTTCTCGCGCTCTTCGTCCTCGGCGGCGAAGGCCTTCACCACACCCTGACCCAGCAGGCTGTCCTCGATGGTGGCATTCAGCTCACCGATCTGGACGCGCTGCTGGCGGAACCGGGCGCGCAGGCGCTGGTTCAGCTTGACGGACACGACGCCCATCAGCGGCACGCAGGCGAACACCGCCAGCGTCAGCGGCACACTGGCCTGACACAGGATGAGGAAGGACGCCAGGATCTTGATGCCCGCGATGAAAAATTCCTCGGGGCAGTGGTGGGCGAACTCGGTCACGTCGAACAGGTCGTTGGTGATGCGGCCCATGATGGTGCCGACCTTGGTGTTGTTGTAGTAGGTGTGGTCGAGCTTGAGCAGATGGTCGAAGGCGTCCCGGCGCATGTCCGTCTCGATGTGGACGCCCATGATGTGGCCGATGCCCGACATGAAATACTGCGCAGCACCGTCGATGATGCGGAGCAGGAAGTACACTGCCGCCAGCTTGAGCACGATGCCCGCCGTGAGGGTGATGCCCACGCCCATGGCGGAGTTGGTGATGGTGCTCATGATCTTGGGCAGGATGATGTCGCACAGGGTGGTCATCGCCGCACAGAACAGGTCGATGAACAGGGTCTTTTTGTATTTTGCCAGATAGGGCAGAAAGCGCCGGATGAGGGCGCCGCTGCCGGTGTGCCGCACTGCGGGGTCGCTGACTTTTTGCATGGTTCCTCCATTTTTCAAGCTGGCTTGCCCTCTCAGGCCGCTTCGCGTCCAGCTCTCCCAAAGGGAGAGCCTTTCCACCTACCGGCAAGCTTCAAGCCTCTCCCTTTGGGGGCAACAACGACGACCGCCGCCAGTGGCGGGAGCAGGGAGTCGTTGTTGGGGCAGCGGCCAGCAAGACGCAAGTGCTTTTCAAGCACGAAGCGAATGCTGGGTGCCGCAACCCGGGCAGTGGCATCGCGTCAGCGATGACGGAGAGGGCAAGGCCGTTTATTTTTTACTATAATCTCTCTCGCCGTAAATGGCCGTCCCAATGCGCACAAGGGTCGCCCCTTCGCGGATGGCGTTCTCAAAGTCGCCGCTCATGCCCATGGAGAGGGTCTCCATCTTCACGTTCTGGTACCCCCGCTCCCCGGCCTGCACGAACAGCTTGTACACCTGAGCGAGATACCGGCGGTTCTGGGTGTCGTCGTCGTTGACGGGCGGGATGGCCATCAGACCCTTGACCCGGATGTGCTCTTCTGCGGCGGCAGCGTCCAGAAGGGGCCAGAGCTGTTCCGGCGAGACGCCCGACTTCGACTCCTCGCCGCCGATGTTCACTTCCAGCAGGACGTCCTGCACGATGCCGGCCTTGGCGGCTTCCTTTTCGATGGCGGCCAGCAGATGCTCGCTGTCCACGCTCTGGATGAGGCTTGCGCGGCCCAGCACCTTCTTGATTTTGTTGGTCTGCAAATGGCCGATGAAGTGACTGGGCTTGCCGCAGTAAGCACCGGCGTCGTGGTTGGCGCAAAGCTCCTGCACATGGTTCTCGCCGAACACATCGATGGCAAGGGCCGCGCTGGCGGCGACGGTGTCCGCGGTGCGGGTCTTGCAGGCCGCACAGAGCTGCACTTCGGCGGGGTCGCGGCCTGCTTCCCGGGCCGCTGCGGCCATCTTTTCGCGGATGGCCTCCACAGCCTCCCGCATCTCTTCCAGATTCTTTTCCGCCATAAGGCTCAGTCCTCCTCGGTATATTTTGCGCGCTCGCCGCCGATGAGCTTCGGGCGGGTGCGGGCGCAGAGAATGTTGGCCTCGCCGATCTTCGAAAGGCTCAGCCGCACCGGCACAGCCACCCGGCGCAGATGCATTCCGATGAGGGTGCCTCCGATGTCGATGCCTGCGTGGGCGCAGATCTCCTCCACCGCGATGGGGTCTTTGAACTGCTTCCAGCAGGTGGTGGCCCAGCTGCCGCCCGCATGGGGACGCGGCACGACGCAGACTTCCTCCCAGCCGTATTTCTCAGCGGCTTCCCGCTCAATAATGATGGCACGGTTGAGGTGCTCACAGCACTGTGCGGCCAGCCAGATGCCGTTTTCGGCCAGCACCGGTGCGACGCCGGCGTAGACAGCCTGTGCAGCCTCAAGGCTCGAGTCCTTGCCGATGCGGCCGCCGACGATCTCGCTGGACGAGCAGCCCACCACAAAGACATCGCCCTTTTTCAGCTTTGCCTGGGCCAGCAGCTCCGTCACAGCCTGCCGCGCTTCGGTCTCGATTTGCTTTTTGAACTCTTCCGTCATAAAAAACACCTCGTTTTATACTCTTGCAGACAGCAGGCTGGCAGAGCCTGCCGCGCCGAAATACACTTTGCTTCCCGCCGGGCACACCGCCGTGCAGCCGTCCAGCTCTCTGCCCGAGAATGTCTGCTTCCAGCTTCCGTCGGCGGTGTCCACAGCCTCGGCGCAGGGGGCGTCCGCAGGCAGCTTGAACAGCTTCTTCTGGATGTTCTCACCGGCCCGCAGGGCGATGCCCCGCAGAAGGGTGCTGTCCGCGTGCTTTTCCAGCCAGCCGCTGCGGGTCCAGCGGTAGCTGATATAGAGGATGCCGTCCTCATCCAGCGCCAATGCGCCGGGGTATCCCGGCAGGCCGGACACAAAGCTCCCGCAGTTTTTGCCGCCGGCGGTCAGCTCCCGGGCGTCGGCGTCCACAGCCCAGACGCAGCGATTCCCGAGGTCGGAGACGTACAGCGTTCGGCCATCCTCCGAGAGTGCCAGACCAGCCGCACCGGCCACGCCGCCCAGCACCTGTTCCACCGTCCGGGCCGACGGGTCATACACATAGACGCAGCCCGTGCCGGTGTGGGCGATGAGCTCGGTGCGGAGAGCGCTTTCCAGCCCGTTTTTCGCAGCGGCTTCGGTGGACACGGCGAAATAGACCTTCCCGCCCGGGCCGGTCTCCACCGCCGACAGCACACCCAGCGGTGCGCCGTCGATTTGGGTCACCACCTGTTCCACTGAGGTCCCCCAACTGTCATGCCGGGCGCGGCAGAGCGCCCCGCCGGAGGGCGTCACCACCGTCAGCCACAAGTCGCCGTCGGCGTCGAAGGCAAAGCCGGTCAGCTCGCCCTCCACCGACAGGATGGCCGCGGTGTGTCCGCCGTCGGTGCGGACAAGGTCGCTCTGACGCTTTTTCATGGCCGCACCGTTGTAGGCAGCAGCGTAGACAAGGCCGTCCTGGGTGCGGACGCAGTCCACGCCCAGATAGCCGCCCAGCTTCCAGCCGTCCTTGCTGTCGGCGGAGAGGGCCGTCTGCGCGGCGCCGGTGTCCTGCCGCACATCCGGGGCGGTGTAGGCTTTCGGCGGCGTGTCGATGGGCCGCAGCAGCAGGCCGTACGCCAGCGCCGCCAGCATCAGCAGGGCAAAGATGTTGCTGGCCACCCGGAAGCGGGTCATCAGGGCTTCCCGCTCGATGGCGGCCTGTGCTTCCAGCTGGGCCTTCCGGCGGGCAGCGGCGGCAGACGTCCGCTGGGCGCGGCGGAGCCACCGGTCCACAAAGAGGGCCGCGTTCGGCCCCACCGTGATGGATGCAATGAAGAGGAGCAGTACCAGCTCTACGAATCCAATGCGCATGAACAGTTTTTCCTTTGTATTTGTCAGATTTCGGGGAAGTCTTTTATCATTGTAGTATAGCACACTTCGGCTTTTCTGCGCAAGATAAGGCCAAGCTTGACAGCCCCCGAAGCGGCCCCTTATAATCAGGGCAGACACGAAACGCCCCCACTGGGATGTTTTCCCAAAAAATCTACTCAAACTTCACAAAAATTCCTAATTGATAGGGTATGATAGACTTAAACGCAGTATACAGTTCCGTCGGGCTGGCTCTGAGCCGCCTCCGGCGCTTGGGCGATAGAAGCTTTTAGGAGGAATGCCTTATGGCAAAAATTCTTATCGTTGACGACGAGCCCCGCATCCGGGAGCTCATCCGGGAGAATTTACAGTATTCGGGCTACACCTGCGAGGAGGCAGGGGACGGCTCCGCCGCCCTGTCGCTGCTCACCGGCGGCGGCTACGATCTGGTCATCCTCGATTTGATGATGCCCTTCATGGACGGCATGACCTGCCTGCGGGAGATGCGCACCCGCCGCATCAACACCCCCGTCATCATCCTGACGGCCCGCGGCGAGGAGTACGACAAGCTGGCCGGCCTCGAGGGCGGCGCTGACGACTATGTGGTCAAGCCCTTCTCCCCCCGGGAGCTGGTGGCCCGTGTCAAGGCCGTGCTCAACCGCACCATGCCCCGCACCGAGGCTTCCGACAGTACCATGACCTTCGGGGAGCTGTCCATCGACACGGCCAGCCACACCGTCAAGGTCTCGGGCGAGGAAGTGAGCCTCACGCCCAAGGAGTTCGACCTGCTGGTCTTTCTGGCCTCCAACAAGGGCATCGCCCTCAGCCGCGAGAAGATCCTGCAGAAGGTGTGGAACTACGACTACTTCGGCGAGGACCGCACCGTGGACACCCATGTCAAGATGCTGCGCGGCCATCTGGGCAAGTGCCGCGGCTACATCGCCACTGTCTGGGGCATCGGCTACAAGTTCGACCCCGACGCGGCGCGTTAAGCGGAGGCTCTGCTCTTCATGCGGCAAACGAGCAAAACACGGCGCACCATCGGCATTCGGGGCCAGCTCATGGGCTTTCTGTGCTTCATCTGCCTCTTGCTGGTGGGGCTGTTCTGGTTTCTGAGCACCCAGCTGCTGGAACCCCTCTACACCACCCATATCCAGAAGCAGCTCACCGAGCAGGCTGATGCCATCGTGGCCCGGATGGACGAGGCCATCGGGAAGGGCGAGACCCTCTCCTACTGGGCCTTCGGCAGCCGGCTGTACGTCAACAGCACCTTCTTCAACGCGCTGCGGGACGACATCTTCGAGCTGGGCGGGATGAGCAGCTTCTGCATCGACATCTCCGACACCACCCTGCGGCAGATCTTCAAGGTGGATACCTTGCCCTACTGCAACCTTCACCGCACCCGCCCCACCGACACTGCCGACGAGCAGACCGCCTACACCACGGCCCGCGCCATGCGGCAGCTCTGCCGGGAGAGCGGCGGCACAGTGGTGCGGAAGATCAACCCGCCCACGCCCTCCGGCTCGGTCCAGCTGATGGTGGGCCGGATGACCTCCGACGGAAATTACACGGTGCTGGTGACTACCAGCCTGATGCATGTGGCCGAGGCCGGCAAGGTGCTCAGCACCGTCCTGCCGCTGGCTGCGGCACTCATTTTCGCCTTCTCGATGTCGGCGGCATGGCTGTTCAGCGAGTGGTTCACAAAGCCTCTGCGCGCCCTCTCCGGGGCTGCGCGGCAGGTGGCACAGGGCAACTACGCCGTCCATGTGGACTCGGTGCGGAACGACGAGCTGGGCGATCTGGCCCAGGAGTTCAACCACATGGCAAAAGAAGTCCAGCACGCCTCCCAGATGCAGCGCGACCTGCTGGCCAACGTCTCCCACGACCTGCGCACCCCGCTCACCCTCATCAAGGGCTATGCCGAGACGGTGCGCGATCTGACCGGCGACGACAAGAAGCACCGCGACGAGCAGATGAACATCATCGTGGACGAGACCGACCGCCTGACGGCCCTTGTTTCCAGCGTCATGGAGCTGAGCAAGGTCACGAGCGGCGCACTCAAGTGCGAGAAGGTCCACTTCGACATGGGCCAGCTCTGCGACGAGGTGAGCGAGCGTTACGACGCCGTCTGCGCCCAGAACGGCTGGCAGCTCAAGCTGGAGATCCCCGACGAAGAGCTGCCCGTCTGTGCCGACCCCGACATGATGCAGCGCGCTCTGCATAACCTTTTGGGCAACGCCATGCACCACATCGGCGAAGACGGCATCTTCGTGCTGCGGGCGCTGCGCTGCCCCGAGGGCGTCCGGGTGGAGGTGGAAGACCACGGCCCCGGCATCTCCGCCGAGGACCTGCCCTATATCTTCGACCGCTACTACCGCTCCCGCTCCGACGCGGGCAAACAGGGGACCGGCCTCGGCCTCTCCATCACCAAAGCCATCTTCCAGCAGCACGGTTTCCGCTTCGGCGTCCACAGCACTGTGGGCAAAGGCACCGTGTTCTGGTTCATCATGACCGATACCGAAGAAGTTTCCTCATAAAAAGGCGGGTCACTGTCCCAACGGACTGTGACCCGCCTTTTTGCTATTTTTTCCGGCAGTACACCACTACCCTCGCTTTTCCGCCGGGGGTGCAGGTGTAGAGCACGAGGGGACAGCCGCCCTCCCGCAGGGCTTCGGGTTCTTCGGGCGAGACCTGCGCAGTCCGCTCCACCGTGTACACTGCCTCAGCGCCGTCCTGTGAAGTGAAACGCACCTCGTCGCCCTCGGAAAGGCTGCTCAGCCGCCCGAAATGGGACTTGTAATTGTGGGCCGCGATGACAAGGTCTCCGCCCGCCGTGCTGCCGCATTGACGGCAGGGCGAGACCTTGAGGTTCGCCTTGCTCCACTCGGTCTGCACCGGCAGCTCCAGCCCCAGAGCCGGGATGGTCAGCACCCCCAGATACTCCCGCTCGACGCTTGACGCCGGGGTTTCCGAAGCCGATTCCGATTTAGACTCTGCATCTTCCGTGGGCAGGCTTTCCGCGCTGTCTGCGGGCCGTTCTGCCTCCGACGCTGCCGCAATGCTCTGGCTCTGGCGCAGCTGGCTCACCGCCGAAGCGGCCTGAGCGCCCGCCCTCGCATCCTCGAGCCGGTCGTAGACGTAGAGGCAGACCGCTGCCAGCACCAAGGCACTGCCCAGCATCAGGCAGAGCCGCTCCGGCACCCGCCTACGCATCGTGTCTGCGCTTCCGGCTCAGCCAGACGCCCACCGCCACGAGGGCGATGCCCCCGCCTGCCAGCATCGGCACCGGCCAGAGCAGCTGGCCGGTCTGGATGAGGGTCCCCACCGGTTCCGGCTCCGCAGCCGGGATGACTTCATCCGGCATCTCTGCCGAGGGTGTCGGCGGGCGGATGACTGTGATCTCGCCCGGCTGCTCCACCGGCTTCGGGGTCGGCGTCGGCTTATCCGGCACATAAGGCGGCGTCACCGGCGGGGGAAGGGGGTCGGTGCTGCGGTAGCTGTTCCTGAAGAGCAGTTCCGTCTTTGCCCCGTCGTCCCCATCCCGCCGGACGGACACGTGTCCTTTCAGCTCACCGTCGGTGTCCCACGCCACCATGACTTTCAGGTAAAAGACGGTGTCGTCGTAGTCGGCCCGTTTCCGTCCGCCTGCGTCCTGAGTGACCCTATACTCGTATATGCCGGGCGCGGTGTAGACGATGGCATCAAACGTCTTCGTCAGGGTCTTGTCGTCGGCGGCGCGGCAGTCCCGGGCCGGAAAATCCAGCTCAGCCTCGTCGTCACAGCCTTCCGGCATCGGCGCGCCGTCCAACGCGGTCAGCCGCACCGTCAGCGTCTCGTCCGCTGCCTCTCCGGTGCAGCGGACGGACGCCTCCAGTTTCAGCTCCGCCCGCTGGTCTGCGGCCAGAGCGGGCAGGGCAGCGCTTACCGCAAGCGCTGCTGCCAGCAGGGCCGCTGCCATTTTCGGGAGCCTTCTCATGATAAGCTCTCCTCCTTTCCGTTTTGCAGGTCTGACATTGGTTCCATCCGGGCCAGCACCACCGTCCGCGCGTCGGTGTACTCCCCCGAGCAGGTAGCCATCGCCAGGAACTGCGCTCCTTCCGGCTCCTCTTCCAGCGCACGGAGGGCCTGTGCATCCATCTGAAGGGAATTCTCCTCCACAAAGGGGAGCAGCCCGCCTGCATCCGAGCGCCACTTGCCCGGGGCAAAGATGGCCTGTTCCGACGCAGGCACCACAAGGCAGGCCAGCACTTCCAGCCGATAGCTCCCGCCGGGCAGCGTCAGGGTGCCGGTGGTGTTCTGGCGGAAGAATGCGCCGTCCTTGTATTTGTCGAGGTCGCCGAACATCCGCCCGTTCTCCATATGGTGGCCGTAGAGCAGGGAATACCGCCCGCTGAAGTCCGCGTCGCAGTCAACATCCAGAAAGATGCTGCCCGCCAGCGCAAAGCTGCCGTAGACGTCGGTGTTCAGATAGGTGAAATTGCTCTCGCCCTGCACCACCGGGTAGTCGATGGCCGTGCCGTCCAGCGTCAGCCACCCGCAGACATCGGGGTTGATGTCCCGCAGCTGGCCGAAGGAAAGGCTGTTGTCCTCCTGCGGCTGGGGCTTGAAGGCCAACAGCCCGGCCTGCACATTGTCGGCAGCGGCGTACACCCGGCTGTTGTCCCACAGCGCATAGCCCGACCAGACCACCGCCAGCAGCACCAGCAGGGCCGTCACCCCGTCCAGCAGGCCGTTCGCCGCCCGCAGGGCCATCTTCTGCCACCGGATGTTCCTCACCTCCCTTGCCTTATTTCCTCCGCGCTTACTTCTGATGGCGGCGGCGCAGGGTCAGCAGCAGCCCGACGCCCGCAGCACCCGTCAGGGTGAAGAGATAGGGTGCGCTGTCCAGCACCACACCGGCATCCACGGTGCCGCCCTTGGTGTTGGTGAAGCTTGCCCGCTCGACCGCCCCATCCACTTCGCCCTCGGTTCCGGTCTCCGTCGTCACATAGTCCGCGACCGGCGTCTCAGACACCTTGTACTCGACACCGTAGGGCAGGTTTTCGATGTGGATGGTATCGTCGTCTTTCAGATAGAAGGTCGCTTCCGTCGTCTCGCCGGGCCTGATCTTGATCGAGTCGGGGTTCGCGTCATAGCTGCCGCCGGTGATGGCGTAGCTGTCCTGATAGGTCTTGCCCTCCTCGCCGGTCAGCTGCACCCTGAACTCGAAGTATTTGTCCTTATTGCCCATGATGCCCTCGACGTCCTTGTGGACTTCCAGCTCACCGGCAGAGTAGAGGTTGTCGAAGTCGTCCCTCTTGCCCTCGCCGGTGGACTCCGGGTCCTCGGTGTGGACAGCGGCAATTCGGAGCTTGCCGTCCTGCTCGATGACCGTCACCCGCAGCAGGATGGCGTCGCCGTAGTAGGTCACGCCTGCGCTGTTGCCCGCCGCCTCATGGATGATGTAGGTGTAGACGCCCACGCTGTCGTACTCGGGAAGCTTGATCTCGATTTTCTTGGTCTTACTCGCACTGCCGGCTTCGCCCTGTGCGTAGGTCACGTCGCCGACAGATGGCATATAATCTGCGGCGTCAATTCCCTCCGATGCGTCGGTCACGGTACCCGGGTCGATCGTAAACGTAAAGGTCTCTTCCGGGGAGATCGTACCCGTGTTGGCCAGCTCATAGTTTTTGGTGAGATACACCCGGGACATATCCTCATACGGAGGGCCTTGCACCTGTGCCGCAAAGGCGGGCATGACGCTGACGCCCATGGCCAGAAAGACGGAAAGCACCCCTGCGAGAAGCTTTTCTAGCTTGTTCTGTTTCATCCTAGAGTTCCTCCTATCTTGTCTTGTATGGTTTTTGGCGGCTCAGAGCCCCCGCCGCCGGATGAGGGTGATGACTTTTGCCTTGACCGCACTGCACTGCACCGGGCCGAAGTCACGGCTGTCCTCGGCCTGTGTGCGGCAGTCGCCCAGAATAAAGACGCTGTCCTCCGGCACAGCGTAGGGGTAGCTGAGCAGAGATTTGGGGTAGGTGGGGTAGAGGATGCCGCCGCCCTGCGCCGAGCCGTTGACCTCCACAACGCCGCTCTCGCTCAGGGTCACGATGTCCCCGCCCCGGGCCAGCACGCGGCCCACCCGCAGCCTTCCCGAGCGCTCATATACCACGACATCATTCTTGGCATAGTCTTTTTCCAGCCGGCTGCCCAGCACAAGGTCGCCGTCCTTCACGGCGGGGAACATCTCGCTGCCGGACGCCTGCGTCACCAGATACACCTGCGTCAGAAGCACCCAGAGCAGGGCGGCGAACACCGCCAGCCGCACCGCCAGACTGCGCACTTCCCGCAGCAGGGGGCTTTTTTCCGGCTTCGCCGGTCCAGACAGGTTCGCTTCCGGCGTCCCGGGCGGGGCCTCCGGGGCAAGCGCCTCGTTTGGTTCCTTCACTCATCTTCCTCCTTCTTTCTGTTTTTGCGGCCCAGAACGGCCGCACCGGCATACAGCATCAGCGGCAGCCCGAAGAAGTCTGTCTCCACGCCGGTGTCCGGGTCTATATCGGCCAGAACGTAGTGGGCATAGAAGTTGACGACGCCGTTTTCCAGCTCTTCGCCGGTGGGCTCGTAGCCCTCTTCCCACTCGTCCTGCGATACCTTTTCCTTCGGGTCCGGCTCATCCGTCACCGAACCGGGGAGCTCTTTGTACCAGCCGTCGAAGACGTAGCGCACACCGCCGATGTCGAACTCTTTTTCGATGTCCGCCGTCGTCTCTTCCACCCGCTCGCCGCTCTGGTACTCGCGGCTTTCCCGGATGCTGTAGTCGTCCTCGCCCGGGGCGCGGACGTTGAACCGGGCCGTGAAGCTTTTCCTGCTTTTGACGCTGATGATGCAGTCGATATGCTTGTCCGGTTCTGTCCCGTTGCTGCGCGAGATCTTGTACGGCGTCACCACGATGCTCTCCAAATCTTCCTGCGTCAGCCCTTCGACGCCGGTAGCCTCTTCGATGGTGTCCTTATACTCGTCCCATATCTCATCGACGACCTCGTCCCAGTAGTCATCGCCCGGTTTCAGCGACCATGCGTCGCCAGTCGCGCCGCCCGGCCACGATACAACATAGTCTGACACATTTGTCAGGATGTTCTTGCCGTTATCTTCCCATGCCGCGCCGTAGGTCTTCACCTTGCCGACCCACTTGCACTCGCTGTTGTCCGGCGCCCACTGGCTGGGGTCATTGCTGCCGGGCCGGCTGGTGGGGGTCTTGAGCAGGAAGACCGCCGCCGATTCCTCCTGAGCCCAATCCCCCCAGCCCGGTGCATCCTCATCAAGTTCGTCCGCGGGCAGGGCATTTTTGTCCCCGTCTGCGCTGTCGTCGGCCAAGTCGGCATCCTCCTCAGGGGATCTGCCTTTTTCGGGCTGCTCCGCCTCATCCGGAGGCGTTTCCTCCTCGGCGGCGGGCCGTTCTTCCCACAGCTCCGGCAGAACGGCGATGTCCTCTTCCTCGTCTAAAACAGACTCCTCCTGCTGGGCTTCATCGTCGATGAAACAGGCGTAGAGGCTGCACTCGCTGTCCGCTTCCGGCCAGAGCGGTCCTTCATCCGGCACGAAGCGGACCGCCGTCCCTTCGTCGTCCCGGCTGTACCAGAAGCGGAAGCTCTTTCCCTCCGCCTCCGGCTCTTCGGGCATCAGAAGCTCTTCGCCGCTGCCCACGGTCTGTTCCGCGTAGGGCAGGCCGCCGTCAGCCTCGTCCGACTCCCTGAGCCAGAAGAGATAGGTCCTCTCAACATGCTCGTCCGCTTTGACGGCTCCGCTGTCCGGCGTCGGTGTCTCGTCGGGCAGCCCGATGTCATCCAGCCCGTCCACCACGGCGGGGATGCCGCCTTCCGCGGGCAGAAGCACCGGCTCGTCTGTCCGGATGTCCTCTTCTTCGTCCCAGGCAGACTCGTCCTCTATTTCCTCGTCCCATGTCTGGTCCGGCACGCTGTCCGTCCGCTCCGGCCCTTCGGCAAATGCGGGCAGCAGACAGCCGCACAGCAGCACCAGCACGATGCACAGTGCTGCGGCGCGCAGTGTCAGCCGCCTCCGTTCCAGTCGATTCCGCATACAACAGCCCTCCTTCATTCTCGCTCCCGGCGGGGATGCCGCCCTTTGCGTTATCAGGATACCGTTTACCGGACACGAAGGATGTCATTGCATGCCAGTGCAAAAAAATTTACGCATAAAAAAACGCCGCCGGGGTCTTTCGACTCCGGCAGCGGTCTGCTGTCTCCGAATTTTCGGTTTTCAGGTGCGGGTGGTGGCTTCCATGCAGTGCTCGGAGGGGGCGTAATATTCCATCAGCGCAATGTAATTCTCGCAGTGGTGGCAGAACGCCGCCCGGATGGCGTCGTCGGGCGCGCTCCTCATCGACACGAACATCAGGATGTACTTTGCAATGAGGCTCACAGCCTCGCTCTCGAGGCCATAGCAAAGGCCCACCGCCAGGATCGGCACGACGATCTGCTGCGCACGGATGGGGATATTCTCCGCATCGACCCGCTTGAGCACGGCACGGCTCATGGTGGATGCCGCCCAGACGGCGCGGGAGATCTTCCAGTAATCCATATTCTTCAGATGGGTGAGGGTGCGCAGCCGCTGGATGACCTCGCCATCGTCCAGAACTTTGTTCTGCGTGACCTCCTTCTCCGAGCGGATGAAGGCGCACTGTATCATGTCCATCAGGGCGGCTTCGTACTTCTCATGGTAGTTCTCGCGGGAGATGAAGTACTCCTCCATCCGGAGCATGACTTCGTTCGTCTCTTTGTCGGTGGCCAGCCAGCTGAAGTCCAGCGGCGTCGGGCCGAAATCATTCTTGCCCATCTCGTTCAGGTCTTCCAGCTCTTCCTCGTTCCGGGTGGAAGGAAGGAAGCGGTCGTTGCCGTTCCGGTGGAAGCCCCACTCCTCGGGCAGAAGATGCGGCACGATGTCGCCGCTGGAGATGATGTTGAAGATGTTGCTCTCGCCCCAGCTCTCTTTCAGGCTGCCGTCGGCGTTGTGGTTGTTGTCGTAGTCCTGCTGCAAGTCGGGGTAGTCCTGCGGGCCGAGGGCCACCGGCGTCGCAAAGGTGTAGACGAAGACATTCTCCCGTTCCAGTCCGGACAGCTCCCTGTTGACCCGGGCGGCCAGAAGGTTCGCCACCACCGCACCGCGGCTGTAGCCGCCCATCCAGAGCTTGACGACGCCCAGCTCTCCCCTTTGCTGAGCTGCCGCCAGATAGTTCTTCAAATCGGCAAACACCTCATGCACCGGGATGATGAAGCCGCTGTGGGCATGGCCCGTGCCGGTGTGCAGATTGCTCACCCACTCGCCGCCGTAGCCGCCGCCGCGCAGGATGAGCGCCACGATGGTGGTGCGCTTCCCGTTCAGGGTGATGGTCTTGCGGGCCGTGGACCAGCCCACGAAGTCGCCCGCCCTGCCCACATCGACATCATAATAGCGGTATTTCACGTCGCCGAAGCCCAGCCTGGTATAGGCTGCGTCGAGGCTGTTCTCGCGGCCCACGTTCCCATTGGCCCAGTATTTCGCATCGCTGGCCCATGTATTGAAAGCAGCCGTCACCATGCCCAGCGTCGCCAGCGCCAGCTGGTGGTCGTACTGGATGGAGGTGTGCGCAAAAAAACTGTCGCTGTAGTAATATTCGTGCTCGATGTCCATCTGGCTCAGCTCGCTGCGGAAGGACATCGTATAATTGCCTGCCGGGACTGCCCGGCCCACCGTCTGGCTTTTTGCCGCTGCCTCAGCCCGGGGCAGTGCCAGCCCGGGCGCAAGAGCTGCACTGCAAACCAGCGCTTTACAGAAATCACGTCGTTTCATGGTCTTTCCCCCTTGCTGCTTTCCATAAACCTCTGACATTTCTATCGTATAGGTGGTTTGCTATAGTATACCGTATTTTTCCAGCGGATTCAATCATCAACTCTGCCGATTGGGTATATAAAAACCGGGCCGCAGCGATGCGGCCCGGTCATTTTCGTATTCTCAGAGAAGCTGCGGGTCCATCTGGCGGCAGAAGTCCACGATGTGGCGGAACATCTGCTCGACCGCCGGAGCCATCGCCGTGGGGCGCTGGACAGCCAGACCCACCACCCGGTACTCTTCCGGCTCGATGGGGTAGATCTTGACCGCCGCCGTGCAGCTGCGCAGCAGCATCCGGGGCATGATGGAGATGCCGAGGCCCGCCTCCACCATGGCGATATTGGACTGGTCGTCGATGACGTGGCAGCGGCGCTCGGTGGAGATGGAGTATTTCTTGAGGAACTGGCGCATCTCGGCGTCGGTGGCGTCGCACTGGACGACAAAGCTCTGGCCGTTCATCAGCTCCGGCGTCATAATGCCGTTTGGCGGTTCGGGCCAGTCCTGCGGTACGATGCAGAGCAGCGGCTCACGGAACAGCTCGGTCAGGTTGAACTCTTCGCGGCAGGTGGCGGACAGGAAGGCCAGGTCCACCTGACCGGTGCGCAGCCACTCCTTCACGTCGTCGTAAGTACCCTGATAGACCTCGACTTCGATCTGGGGGTAGCTTGCCATGAAGCTCTTGAGGATCTGGGGCAGCAGGCCGGCGCAGACCGAGTTGAATGCACCCAGCTTCACCTTGCCCTTTTCCAGGCCGTTGAGGCGGGCGATGCTCTGCTGCAGGGCCTCGTCGCTGTTGAGCACCGCCCGGATGGACGGGTAGAGCGAAGCGCCATAGCTGGTCATGGTCACGCCGTTTTTGCCGCGGTTGAATAAGGTAAAGCCAAGCTCAGCCTCCATCACCGCGATGGCATGGCTGATGGCAGAGGGGGTCAGATGCAGCTGCTGGGCCGCTTTGTTAAAGCTGCCCTGACGCGCGACTGCATCGAAAATCTCGTAAGAAAACAGCGTCATGTCCCTAGCCTCCTTCCGTTTTCAGTTCGGAGACGCCCGTTCTTCTGTGAATCTTTTTCACCTTGAGGATGCTATGCATCAATTTTCTTTTTGAGTGTACTATCCTATCTCCGCTTTGTCAAGCATCCTAACCTTAATTTTGGACGTTGAGCCAAATTTCTGCTTTTGAAACGCTATTTATAAGGTATATTGCGCCCTTTTCCGTTCCAGTATTTTCCTGTTTTGAACAAAAAGACCGACCGCCCTCCATCCCGGAAAGCCGTCGGCCTTCTGCGTTCTACAGATGTTTTTACTCGAGCACCCGCAGCAGGCTCATCTTGAAGCGGCCCTGCGCCGTGACGCCGTGGAGACCGTTCTTGTCGAGGCGGAACCTCTCGCCTGCGTTCAGCTCATAATTCTTCATGAATCTTCTTCATTTTTGTACCTCTGACCTCTAAAATTTTTGAAAAAATCACAGGCACAAGCCCAAAAAGCCTATATAAAACAAAAAAGACGGCAAACCGTTTATCTCAACGATTTATCGTCCTTTTGGTGCGCTCGAGGGAACTCGAATCCCTGGCCCTCTGATTAAAATCATTGAGCGGATAGATTTTTGTGCCTTTAATTGCGAAGAAATATACGGCAATTAGTGCATTTTGCGCTGCCATGTGATTGATGGAACGCCCGTGGATTCTTGAGTTGTCGCATTTTTGTCGCACATTTTTGCGAGACGATAAATGGGACTTTTATAATTAGAGAAGGGGTGGAAGAGGTTATACTTTGAGATGGAGGATTGATGAGGCATTCGCTGAGAGGTCAGTTGTGACAACGGGGAAGTGGGGGCGATTTTTCTTCGAGCAGCACCATTTTAGGAACATTAAAATTTGCCCGGAGTGATTTTGGAGACATGTGTAGGAAGATGCAGGAATTGTGGATCTCCGCCGGGAAGGGGGATACAAGGATGTGATGGGGATAGGTATGGATACCATCACATCCTTATATAACGACCTCTAAAAATAGCCGTATGAGCTCCTGAAGTCTGGTGTCCACACAGCATTGCGTTAAAACCTGATTACCTTCTGTTCGTGGGTGAAAGCAGAGATGGTTGCCACACCGTTCTTGAAATAGAACACCTCAGTGTTACCATCGTCTGCAGCATACATTTTCTTCAGCTCCGGATAAGCATCCAGTATGGACTGGCGTGCTTCAATGCGGTCATCTTCTGCCAACTCACCAGCGACACGAATCCACTCGCCACCTTTGAATGCACACAGCTCCGTCTTCGGGTTAGCATGGAGCTGCTTGGAAACATCCTTTTTCTTTCCAGTCTGGATGTACAGCTTCCCTTTAAAAATATGTGCTGTGCCAGACGGACGAACTCTCGGCTGGTCGCCTTCCACAGTTGCCAGATAATAAGTTTCAGCTTCTTTTAAGAACTTGACGATTTCTTCCATTGATGTATTTCCCATCTCTCCCCCTTTTTTCACAGAGTCTTCTTTAAATTATTTCACTTTCTCAAGAACCTCATCAGCATTCATGCCGTCAGCCAGAAATTTCTTGACCACAGCTTCGGCTTCTGCCTTTTTTGCTTCTTCGGATGCCTTCTGATTTGTTTTGGCTTTCTTGGCCTCTAGCTTGGCTACCTCTTTCTCGGCGGACTTCAGTTCGGATTTCTTAGCTTTCAGGTCGGCTTTCAGAGAATCGATATTGGCAGTGATAGAAGAAATCTCATCGTTGAGAGAGACGATCGCAGACTGTTTCTCGGCAATCTGAGATGCAGAGTCGGATCGGTTCTTGCTGCCTTTGGTTCTGGCCATAGGATGATGCCTCCCGAAAGAATATGTAAGATTTGATGTTAGTATAACAGCGGCATCCACTCGATGTCTATCATAAAGAAGATTCGCTCTTAACTATTTTTGATACAGAGTACTTGTCCGCCAGTTGTTGAATAGCATTGCTTTGTTCTGCTGTTGCCAGCGGATTCAAAATGATGTTCTCAACGAACAAGTTAAACTTAAACGGAACTTCCAGCCCTGCCTCCTTCTCACGCTTATAAATTATAGCTCTAATTTCGTTTTCCTTTTCAAATTCGTGCTTTTTCAAAGCATGGAAAACTCTCATCGCATGTGGGAGATCAAACTGCTTTCGCTCTTCGTCATTTGGGATATAGAATGGGATATCTCCCGTTCCCAGGTTTCCATCCTCATTCAGATAATGAATTTGATAAACACGCCCACCTCTAGCTGCTGCACATATCACTAATTGACGCACAGTCATTACAATGCAGACACCGTCCTTATTTTCATCTTCACCTGCATACTCTGCCCACATTTTTTTATTTCCCGGTTGGTAAGGAGTCCAGCATGAAACATATGGCACATAGACTTTGTTCTTTAGAATGTTGAACTACCGATAGTTCTCCTCAGATTCTTTGCTCCATCCTTCAAAAAACGATGAAGGAATCTCATTTGTCTTCAAAATTGAACGCATTACAAAAGAACAATGTATTGGAAGAAAGCATTGACTCCAATTTATTGCAGCTAATATATCTCGCAATTTTCAAGTCCAGTTTTGGCTCATGCTCACTGTTAATGCGTTCCATTTCCCACGCCGTATAAATAGCCATACAGTATTCTCCCTTTTTGAAAAAAAGCCTCTGCCTCTTAGCCACAATCTCTTGTGTTGTCTACCGCTCACCGCGTAGGGGTGTGCAAAGTTTCGAGCGGCAAAGCTGTGGGAAGTCTCCCGCAGCCTTATATTATACTAAAAACCGGTGTTTTTCAAGAATTGCAAGCAAATATACAACACCGCAGTCAAATAATCATCTATGCTTAAATGCAGAGGTGATTACAACGAAAACACAGCTCAGAAAATTTGCAGTTCTTAAAACTATTTCCTCGAAAATAGGCGCTTACCTTCATAAAATCGATGCTGTTCCACAAGAAGATGATTTGGATTTTGACGATGAGGAATGGATGGACTATCCAGTAAAACCAACTCTTGCCCACGTCATCCTTGATCTGCTGCTCTCCCCTACATACCGTCTACCCAAAACTGTAACCGTAGTACGCATCTATCGAGATAAAAACATATTCTCCGTCTGTCCAAGGTGCGATGTCTGCATAGAGCGAGAATACCAAGGGTACTGCCATCGATGTGGACAGTATCTCGACTGGTCAAAACTGGATGATGCAGAGGAAGTCTTCATAGGATGGGACGGCGTGGAAGATGATGATCAACCATCTCGCTACGCCACATCATTATGATGTATGCCACCAAAATGCCAATCCACTCGCCCATCGTATTACCGAACACATCATCGAACTCTGCGATGCCAAGTCCCGTAATATACTGGGTGGTTTCAATTGCCACAGACATCACGAAGGGAATCAACAGCACCCACTTTTTCTGAAACCACCTATACAGCCCCGTTCCAAGTGGAATAAGCAGCCAGATATTATTGATGTCCCCCACTCTCACAGATTGCTCTTTCAAAAACTTCCCAGCATAGGAAAAGAGGACAAAGTTCGTTCTTGCATCCCCTTACTCCCGAAACATCAGTTTTCATAAAGAATAAAAGCTATATAAACAACCGTCCGTACCACGCTCAAACTCTTCGGAAGAACAATCATCAGCAAACAGACCACACATCCAATAACAACTACCATGCATGGGAAGCCATTCAGAAGGTTGTCCACACACAGCATAATGTTGCCGTTTCTCTCAAGCAGAAGGTTCACCTTGCCACTGCGTTTGATGCCGTACTGCCCTTTAGACAATGCCTTTGGATTGCCATTCTCATCAAAATACATATCCGTATCTGCTGTGCCGTCTCTAGTGAGGGATGTCGTCACATTTGAAAGATACATAATACTAAAGAGTTCATCCTCACAAATTGCAATATCCTCGCAATACTTGATATGATTCTTGCGAACCACATTAAGGTCAAACATTTTTGCTACTGCGAAGCCTCTTATACCCTTACTTGAAAATACCGATATTTGAGCTTCACCTACTGTTACTCTTGTTATAACGTCAGACTTTATAGATGATTTATTATTGAGAACTAGGTGTCCAGCAACGAATGCGCCCGGTTCCATATACGCAACCATGCGCCCTATATAGTCCGGCTCAACCCAATCGTCAGAGTCAATAAACGTAATGTACTCTCCATTAGCTTTTTCAATTCCAAGGTTCCTTGATGCGGAACCCCCCGAATTTTTTTGATGAAAAGACCTGACTTTATCAAAACTATTTGCGTAACTATCACAAATTAATCCGCTCGTAGGCTTCCTTCATCAGGAAATCGAGGTTCATCTTGAGGTCTGCACAGCGGCGCACCGGGTTATCACCCAGCAACTCACAGAGCAAGCCTTGCTCTCGGATAGGGCGAAACATCGCATACGGAGCAATGAACCCCGCCTCATCTCGCTTGGGCTTCGTGCCCGTCACGGGTGCCGCCTTCTTGTAGACGTACTCCTTTGTGCTCGATGCATTATCCGGGCTCAGTGCCGTATTCGTCTCCGATGCCGCCATGCGGTCGGCCTCCTTCAAAAACAAAATCTTATCCATTCTCTTTCCTCGTGTTTTCATGCTTCCAGCCGTGCTTTGACGGCAGAAATCAACTTTTCTTGTGTCATGTCCTTCTGTTCCAGAGCTGCCATCACGTCCTCATCCACCGTGTCCTTGGTGATGATGTGGTGGATGGTGACCACCTGTGTCTGGCCTTGCCGCCAGAGGCGGGCATTGGTCTGCTGATACAGTTCAAGGCTCCATGTCAGACCGAACCAGACCAGGATGTGTCCGCCCTGCTGGATGTTCAAACCGTGTCCGGCCGATGCCGGGTGGATCAGGGCAACCGGGATCTTGCCGGCGTTCCAGTCCTTGATGTCGGTGCTGGTCTTGATGTCCCGCACGGGGATCTTGAGCTTTTCCAGATGGTTGATGATGCGCTCTCGGTCATGCTTGAACCAGTACGCCACCAGCACCGACTGGCCGTTGGCGGCTTCGATCAGGTCTTCCAGTGCTTCCAGCTTGTGGTCGTGCAGAACTCTCGCCTTGCCGTTTTCGTCATAGACCGCGCCATTGCTCATCTGCAACAATTTTCCAGTCAGCGATGCAGCATTGGCAGCATCTATATCCCCATCCTTCAAGGGGATCAGGAGGTCTTGCTTGAGCATATCGTAGAGCTTGCGCTCCTCGGCGTTCATTTCGACTTCGTACCGTGTCGGGATGCAGTCCGGCATATTCAGGTAGTCCAAAGCCTTCATGGAGATCGTAATGTCCGAGATGCGCTGGTAGATTAGTTCCTCAGCTCCCTCTTTGGGCTTGTACTGGAACACCACGCCGCTGGACGGATTCATGGACGCAGCCTTGAAATAGGCTTCACGGTAGCGTCCGATGAACTTGCCGCAATAGTTAGTTGTAGCTAATCACATAGTAAAAGAAAAGCAGTCACATAGTACACACTACGCGACTGCTCTAAAATCGTATTCTATTCTACCAACTGGGAACTTTGTGTTTTTTGTTCCCCAATGGGCTTTACAAGCTCATTATAACATATGTGTCAAGGGGTTGCAAGAATCTAAAGTGATAAAAGCGTTTTTCTTAACGCTTATATCTTAAATTCATCTAGATATTCCATCATTGACATCTGAAGAACTTTCTTCTCGCTAGAATTTCTCTGCTTTTCTTCTATTCGGATTGCTATCGTCAACTCAATTACAGCTTCTCTAATTAGTTTTAGCAAATCCATTGTATACTCTATTAAATTCTCTTCTGAAATCCGATAGATATAGTCCTTTCCGATTTTCACCTCACTCTCAGTTGAGAACATATGTACCGAAACAAATTTATGTTCTAAAGCGTTTCTCAACATTTTTATTTTTTTCGTATGTGGAGCGCCAGCATTGCCAAATTTTTCTTTAAAATCTTTATCAATCCAATGTAACGCTGATAATGCTATGTTTTTCGCTTCTTTCTCTTTCAATCTACCCCAAATACTGTCAAAATTCACTTTTTGCTCAACAATACCAAGTTCCAAATATGCATTCAATAAAAAGGCAATTCGGTCAAAAATAGAATATAATGTTCTATATGCGGTTTTTAATTTTTCAATTCGAATAGAATAACCGCTGTAATTCAGTGTATCCTCCAGATGAGTTTCCTTATCTGCAAAATGGACTTTTCCGCTAGGATTTATCACTTCGTAAAGCAAATATCTCGCATAAATATATTCTTCCTTGATTTGATTGAACATCTCAAAGACAAATGGCGGATTTTCTTGTTCAATCGCAGTTGTTATAGATGTAATCTGAAGTATGTCCTGCACAAAAGCTTCATTTAATTCCGGCAGGTCATTCAGCGTGTTTAGAAATAAATGATTGGCAAGGCACCATTTTCTATAAGAAACTTCCATTTCAGATTCCATTTCTACAGGAATAAGCTCACTCTGTACCTTAAGATTCTCTTCTCCGAAGTACGATTCCATAGCTTTTCGTTTCTCAGAAAATCCCTGTTTTGCCTCCTCATATGTATAAGAATCGTTTGCGCGTTCAGCCTCCAAGTAATATTTATAAGTTGTTCTAAATAACACCGCACAATGCCCCTCATCACCTTCGAGAGATGCATAATTTTCTAGAGCATTTCCTATATTACCAAGTGCCATTCCAAAAGGGTGAAGTTTAGTGGCTTTACTGTAATAATCCATCGCAGAGCATTTTCTACCGCAAAAATTCAGTGCGTTACCAAGATTCACATACAGAATCATTCGAATCCCTGTAACATAAGGATAGTTTTCTTTGTTTACTTCTATTTGATTTAACAACTCTTCTGCATGTCGAAAATACCATAAAGCCTGGCTATGGGTTTTAATTATTTCATCGTCCGTGTACGGATTTTCTGCAGTGCTTTTTCGTAGCAAGTCATCCCTTAAAATCGTTGTTGATGTTCCAACAGAATAAAAAAGCGGAGCATATTCCGGCGTATCATTGTCATTTAAAATGTTTTTTGCTATTTTAAGCAATTCTTGTGTCTTATTAATATCTCTCGCAATATCCGCGGTATCAAATTCAGTTGCTAGTTCGTTGCAAATTGATGCAAAAGGTGAGTTCTTCATTCCTAATTTCCTATGTCAAATTTCAATAATCTGCTCGGCATTCATTTTTATTCAGGTTTTCTCTATGCCAATCTGACATATAATCATCTGCAGCTAATGCAATTGTGTTCCAAAATCTTTTCTTCTCATCTTTTGAATATTGAAAACTATATTCACTGACATATTGACTTTCAGCTGTCGATAACCACTCCAGTTTCGGATGTGCCGCAACGTAGGTGCTCGCCAGTTCCATTATTTCTACCCACTCGTCCCTTGTAAGGATATAACGGGGATATTCTGGTCCACTGCACGGTATACATGTAACTTCTGACCAACTGCAATTTTCCAAGCCACAGCGAATTATTTTAAACTTATCGGCCATCTCCACAATCGTCTTGATCAAGATCCGGTTTTTCATTGACATGGCATAGTTCGCTAAATCGGGTCTATTGTTCATTTGATTACATCTCCCCTGCGTAAAAGGACAACTTACTTTAAAAGCTCTGCTAAGTAGTGTTCATCTTTCTTATGGGAACCATTGTGCTGCTTATATGATTTTATAGCATCAACCAGTTTTTCGCAATCCGGTCCAAAGTACTCTTCATAGAACACTGTACTATTATCATATCTTCTTTTTCCAATTCGAATATTCGCTTTTGCAAAAGTCTTCGGTTTTGTTTTGGATTTTACTTTTTCATACTCATCTGCTAAATTTTCAGATATAATGAGCAGCATTTCCAACTCAGGCTTTGTACAATACTTTTCAACCAGCGTTATTTTGTCTTTGTATGCAGATGGTATTTCCAGTTTCTCATTTTGACCATCGCCAATACGCAGTACATGCACCTCATCTGGATATAAATTCAATGCTGCCTTAACTGCTGCAGAGGATTTTATTTGACGTGCATGATACGGGACCAAGCCCAGCAAATCATCTGATGAAAATTTCAGCTTTTGATTTTCCAGCAGGATATTGATGATTTTGAGCTCGTTAGGTCCCTCGCACATGATCAACAGCTTCATTTCATCAACTTCCTTTTCAGATTCATGAGTTCATCATAGTTTACCGCCGTTTGGAAAGCGTTATTATAAAAACGCTTGCTCTTAAGCAAACCAGATCTCACCTCAAAAGACTCATACATGTTCTTAATGGCAATCTTGTCGCTTGACTGACACACCCAGATATTATCCTGTCGGTTGAACAAATCCAAAACTTCACAATAATGTGTCGAAAACAGCAGCGTTGCCCCGCGCCTGTTCACGGTTTTATCCATATACAAACTCAGCATATTTTCGACAAGTGTCTTATGAAAATGTGCCTCTGCCTCATCGATGAGCAAGTCGAATCCCTGCTGGAGAGAAGCTACAACCAATGTGTAAAGGATAATGCCCTTTGTCGTTCCGCTGGACAACATATATAGAAGTTCCTTGTCCGACAGAAGCTTTTCCTGATTGCAGATGTTGACACGATAGTTATGCTCGTCGAGCATCTGAATACTTTGAATATTACTATCAAAGATACGAATAATTGCAGAAAGCATTTCATCTGGTATATGATAGGTTTTGAGCAGCCGGAATGCCATCTGGTATGTGTCCGCGCCCATACCATCGCTACCAAAGAAAATAGCCGATACTCGTTTTTTCTTTAAGACAAAAAAAGTGCTTGCCGTATCTTCCGGTAACTCTCCCAGATTTTTTTGTTCAACAAAATCCTCTGTATACAATGAACTCAACTTGGTTTTATAGTACTTTTTCTTATAAATATGCTGATTAGAAAATGTCGCCCGATTTGCCAAGGTCGGATCTGCTTTCAGTTCAGTAGTATATTTATAAATATATCCCTCATGAAAAAAGGTTATTTCCAGTTTGATACCCTCGTAGGAATAGTGCTTATTCTCCAGACTAAACTTACTCAGAATATCATAGCAACAGTCCAGCAATTCTAGAGCCGATGTTTTACCGGAAGCATTTTTTCCTACAAACGCTCCAATGCTATACACATACAAGCCTTCAGCAATTTCCTGAAGCTCATATTCCTTGTCTTCAGTCGTCTTCTTCGACTTAGCGACCAAATCAATAACCGTATCATCCCGGCAATTCTTAAAGTGACTTGCCTTGGCACGCAGTAGCTTCATCTGAAACACCTCCTCACTTAGTATACCCCATCGCTCAATTTTAATCAAGTTTTTTGTTTAAGTTTTAGCGCTTTCTTGTTTATCGTCAATATCACAACATTTTTCCGAGTCTTTTCATATTTTCAAATTTTCCCACTTCTACCAGCTCCAAACCGGAACACTTTGCAATCTTTTAGTGAGAGAACGCCATCCTCCAGCATCCGCTTTGCCATTTCGATTAGTTGCTCATGTACCTTTTCTCTTATGTAATTCTCGTAGAGCTTGTTCAAATGGAACATCTCATCCCTTATTCTTATCCCACAGCACATTTAGCTGCGACAATTTTCCTAATAAAAAACTTAATAATGGACTGCCAATCTTACACAAAGTACCGCCCAAATGAGACTACGGGCGGTATTTTTGTATCATGGCGGAGAAAGGAGGAACTTCCCACGGGGGCTTGACTGAAAAGTTGAGCCCCTTTTTTCATGCCAAAAAACAGGAGGTAAATGCTTATGGCAGATGATAAAACCACAAAAACGCCGGAACAGCCGGTAACGGATACCGGACCGGGCAAAGAAACACCGCCTATGAGATCGTGTCCGGCCACCGCCGCCAGAAAGCCAGTGAGCTTGCCGGATATGCGGATATGCCCTGTATCGTCCGAAACCTGACAGATGATGAAGCCATCACACAGATGGTGGAGGACAATCTGAACCAGCGTGAAGAAATCCTCCCCAGTGAGCGGGCCAAAGCCTTAAAAATGCAGCTTGAAGCCATCAAGCACCAGGGCTCCCGCACTTCGGGCCAGATTGACCCGAAGGACGCAGGTAAACGCTCCAACGAGATCGTGGCCGAGCGCAATAAGATGGCGGTCAAGCAGGTGCAGCGGTATATCCGTCTCAATGAGCTGGTTCCAGACCTGATGAAGCTGATGGATGAAAAAAAGCTGGGTTTTACTACGGCGGTGGAGCTTTCCTAGGCCAACCGATCCGGCGTGGCTCCCCATCTTTTCAAACAAGGAGCATTTTATGGGAAATGCGTTTGGAATGATCCCCGGCTTGGAACCGGACGAATGGAGCAATGACGCCTGCCGTGGTTATGTCATTATGGCAATGGCGGACTGCGGATTTTCAAAGAAGGATATACGGCGTGTTGTGGGGCAGCTTTATGAAGTATTTGACCTCAACAGCGTGGAGGACGCCAAAGAAAAGTACCATTCCGGTCCTTACTGACCTCGGGCCACATCGACCCGAAGTGGAGAAAGCTCAAAGGGCGGCACCTGCGGAGTGCCGTCTTTTGACATTTCCCCACGGGACAAGTGGGAAAGACTGGCATATACACGCACTTTCGCAAAGGAGGTTTTCAATGACGCAAGCTGTCACTTATGAACGAGAAACAAAGTCTGTCGCATTTCAAGGGAAAATCATTGTGCTGGAAAGCCTCACGCCGGTACTTCCCCCGAAGGAGAAAGAACAGCGCAAAAAAGAAATTGAGCGCTGTCTTTTTGAGGTGTTCCGCAAATATGGGGACAGATTTCCCTACAGCCGCTGCGTATCCTCAAAAATCTCTACATTATCCTGTCGTCCCATTATTACACCTTCTTCTGCTCATCTTCACCTTGCAGCCAACGTGCTGCGGTTTCTTTATCCCGGATGATCCAGTGGAAGAATTCCTGAAACAAATCTTCTATCTTTATTTTACTGGATTTACAGATTTCCGCAAGCACATTTTTGTCCTTTTCCGGCATAGAAATTGTATAAATCCATTGGTTATTCTCCGCGTCGAAATCGCACCGCACTGGGTATGGTTCCGGTTCAGGCTCTGCGGTATCGTCCTCCGCGCCTATCAAATTTACCTGCGGTTTTCCGTCTTTAACAGTAATGCGAATTTCTATGATGCAATAAAAAGCTGTGTATTATTCCGGCCTGCCAGACCGCTGGTTGCCTGCACCAGCTGCAACAAACTAATCGTTTCCATGTTGTTTTCTTTCATTCATCATCTTTTAGTGGGTCAAACGGGCAATCCAAACATCTCCATACTTGTTCGCCATTCTCATCTGTATAAAAGTCATCCCCATTATCACTGCATTCGTAACACCAGTCAAAATCATCCCAGCTGTCATCTGCTTGTGGAAATTCATCAAAGTTATCGAACATGAATTCGACTCTTTCGATCTTCTTAATGGTATGATAATGCCCGCAGTACCATTTTTTATAGTCAAGCTGCTCTTCGATAGTGTCCAGCCACTGTTCGGTTGATTTGTCCACCATACTTTGGTTTATTCCCGGAAGAAAAACTTCTCTGGGTTCGTACTTTAATGGGGCTGTATGAGTCAAGACTACATCTACAGACCAATCAATCTCATTCAAATTTTCTTCTATCCTACGCTTAATTTCTTCCGATGGCTGCTCATCCGGCCACCAGCCAAGTCCATGCAGCAGCCGAAATGCCTTGTCCACGCTGTATGCGCCGCCAATCACAAAGGTGCGCTGGCCTCCAATGTCATACAACTCGCCATCCTTGGCAAACAGAATATGCGGATATTCATCTTCCATGTACACGATGCCGCCGTTCCATTCGGCCTCGTGGTAAGTCGGAATCGTCTGTGGCCGCATCTCATGATTTCCGTGAATTGCAAAGATGGTAATTGGAAGTGTTCCCAGATATTCTTTCTTTTCAGTATCCTGTTCACCGCCGTAATAATTGATACCGGCATCTCCCAGAATTATAAGAACATCGTCTTTATTGGTCTGCATTTTTTCACAAAATCGCGCCACATTTCGGAAGTCCCCGTGAGTATCCCCTGTGATATAAATCATATTCTCCGCCGCCTTGCAATTCCATGTATTCCTGGGTATAATAACGTTAATAGGGTTTTTTATTCTGTCTTTCGGAAGATTATTGATATATATTATCTCATAAAATTTTACACTCTATTTCCGGTTTCCAGATTACTTTTTCCGCCACCTGCTCCGGCTTAGAGTTTCTTCTCCGCAAAGTGCTGTCGCACATTCTCCGAAGAAATCCAACCGTTTTCTTCACCGGATGTCCGACCTATTACCAAATCATTCAGCAAAAGCTGCTGCGACTGTTCTTCGATAATATCCCCCAACTCCTGTATCCGATCTGCTAAATAGCAGCACAGATTTTTCAGAAACTGCGTATTCTTACCTGTCAATAACGCATTACGTTCTTCCTTGGTCAGGTCACTGAAACACACAGACTGCCCAACGCCATCCCGGACGATGCGGAAATAACAGCCATCAAGTTCGCGATTCAAGGTCAATCATCTCCTTCGTGCTGGGATGCCCGCACAGTTCTGCCATTCGATCGTACAATTCGGCGCTCAGCACGATGCAGCGCTCTCCCGTCTTTGTATTGATCACCGCAGGATTTCCAAATCTGCGGAAGAAATCGTCTTTATCGACGTTCTCCACGAACTCGTCTTCCGACAATGCCGGTAGGTACATATCATTATCCATTTTCATCGTTTTCACCATCTGCACAGTGCAGCGTCTGGATGTTGTTTCAAAAAATCGAGCAGGCTGTAACCGTACCTCCTCTGCCCACGGACAGAAATTTTGCTTCAGGTTGATCCGCAGACCGCTAAACATTGAACCTTATTCTTCTCCAAATTCATCCTCGTCCGAGGTCTGTTTTCCGCCGTAGAGCGTTTTAAGCGAAAGGCGGAATTTACTCTTCTTGTTGTATTCCAGGATCATGGCTTCGGAATAGCCCAACGCACCGGGGCGGCGTTCTTTTGCCGCTCGGATAATCGCTTTCACCGAAACACGCCCCACATGGTCTTTGAACACATCATCCCGGACGGTATCCCCATATGCCACAACAATGCGGGCAATGCCCATCAGGATGTTGCCGGAGAAGGAGTTGTTTTCGCCTTCCCATGTTGCGGCAGCCAGACGGAGCGTTCTGTCCAGAACAGCCTGCCCGTATTTGTCATAGATACGCTCCAGTGTGGAAACTGCACTGATACCGTTTTTTGCTTTGGTCGAGGTGATTGCCAGCCCGTAGGACTGCACAATGGCCTCGATCATTTTCTGTTTGGGGTCGTCCGCTTCGATGTGCGCCTTGAAGGTCTCGAAAGAGGACAGTGCCTTGACGTGCTTTTGCTGGTCGGCAAAGATATGGGCTTCTTCCTTATATTTCAGGTCATCGTAGATCATGCACCACACAGGAGTATCACGGGAGCCGGACTCACTGGCGATGATCTCAATGGTGTGCTGGCCGTCAAACACATAGTTGATGCCGTCCCGGCGGCTCACTTTCACCGGATTGATCTGGTACACGTCAAATTCCTCCAGTGCCTTGCGGATATGATTTTCAGACAGCGGCCGCTGGTATTCCTGGTTGGAAACCAGATTTCGGATGGGGATCAGCTCAAAGGACACGTCCGGGATGCAGCGCCGCTGCGCTCCTGTCAGCATATCTCCAGGGATCATTTTTCAATTACCTCCAGCGTCTGCGTGATCTGTTCTTCCAGTCTGCGCAGGATCACGGCAAGCTGCGCCTTGGTCGGCTCGGACACCAAATCGATATGCGTCTTTGCCCGGGTGCGTGCGATGGCGTTCATCCATGTGGGGATGGTCAGCGCCAGCCCGCGGAACTCCATGTCCGGGTCAAACACTGGCATCTCCTTGATGCCCATCTCCAACGGTACCGCCTGCTCCGCCTTTTCTTCCTTCTTTTCGCCCTCTGCTGCTTTTTTGCGTGGCCTTCTCTGGCGCATTTTTATATCATCGTGCAGCAATCTGCGGCGCGCACTGATCAGTTTCGCAGGTTCCATCTCCGAATACTTTATGACTTTTCCATAAGTAAGTGAGATTTTCTCTGCAAGGATGGCTTCAAACATCGCCATGTCCTTTTCGGCAATCCGATCCAATTGCAACGCCAGGGTTCCATACTTCCGCACCGTGCCTGGATTCATGCTGGTTTCTTCTGCCAGTGTACCGCATACTGCGCCCACCCGATCCAGTTTTTTTACATAGGTAATATGTACCTTCTCTGGATTCTGCTTGTACATCATCCGTTCAAGAACGTATCTCTTTCCAAGAAGATACCGAAACGCCGCGGAATTGGGCTTTGCCTTTGAAAGGTGCTCTTTGCAAGCCCACAGCAACGCCTCATCCTTGGTGGCAAAGTCCATCTCCACCGTTTCATATTCTATTTCCTCATAGCTGCAAATTTCGTAACGCTTGTGCCCATCCAGAATGCAGCCGTGCCACACCGCAATGGGCTCTTTGCAGCCTTCCCGGACCAGGCTGTTCTCCAGCCTGCGTTCCTCTTCCGGGGACAGCGGAACGCTCAGCCGCTTGAACTCCGGGTCGATTTGCCAGACCTGTTTCATGTGTTCCCCCTCATTCCGCTTCCGTGATGGGTTCGATGGCGTTCATGTCAAAGGCGGCTGCATTTTGTTCCTTCAGCAGCCTTCCGTGCAGCAGACAGGAGTCCTGTGCTCCGACCTGCGGTGCCACCGTCCGGATCCCGTCCAGAAGCACCTTGCTCTGGATGCACAACGAGTTATCCTCCCAGCACCGGACGCGCATGGCCTCCTTGGCACATTCTTCTGCCGCCAGTACCACCAGCTTTTTACTTTTCGGATGGATGCCCAGCGACACGAATTCCGGGTTCCCGATGGCTTTCAGCGTTGTCCGATGGACATAGATGCGGTTATACTTGGCACTGATGCGTAAGCCAAGCTCGTTGTCCCGTTTCATAAGGAATCACCCATACCTCCCTGCTGCTGCGGCTGTGTCTGCGGATGTATTTCGGTTTTCTTCCCGTTTACCGTGATGACCGTGTAATTATCAAAGGTCTTGACTGCTAGAGAACGGCGGCTCTCGGAATAGGTGGGGCCAAACTTGCCACTCCACTGTTCCGCAAAGATGGACTGGCGGCTGCCGACCTTCTTACCATCCCGGTTGACCACTTTAGGGAAGCATTCACTGGACGTGAGATCAAAGGCGATCAGGGCTTTCCCATTGGCCTGCACCATTTTGCCCAGCACCTTATACCGATAATCCGGGTTCCAGTCCATGATCTCACACAGAGTCAGGACAAAAAGCTCTCCTGTCCGCTGAGAGGGATACCGCTTTCCGTCCTTCGTCCGACCCCAGCGGTATCCGGTGATCTCAATTTCATCGCAGGGCTTAAGCAGGAGTTTCTTCTCTTTTCGGTTGACAAGGATCTGCACATACTCCACATCCGGCAGCAGACGAACACAGGCGGTGTTCACGCCGATCTTGTCCACATTCACCGTCAGGGCGGGTTCTTTGATGTGGGCGAAAAACTCTGGGCGGACGATCTCATATTCCCCAAGGTCGATTTCTTCCCCGGTCAGGGTCATCTGCGCTGCCGCAACCGCATCTGGCAGCAGGCTCATCTGTGCATTCTCTTCCATCATTTCTGTACTTCCTCCTCAAACAGCTCCCCCAATTCTTCCTGAATGAAGCTGCGCAATTCATCATACGATGTGACCTGAAGCTCCGTTCCGGTGCTGACCATCTGTCCGGCAAGCCGGGTCTGCCACTCCTGCCGGGTCAGATTCCGAAGCTCGGTCATGCTCTTTTCTACGTAATACCCATTGCCGACTCCTTGCCCGAAGTCCCCCACGACGCCACGGATGCGCTTGCCCTGCCGGCTGATGTTCTGACCGGTGGCATCCTCCACGGTGACCCCATTATCTTTGATGTACACGCTGGCGTTGGTTCCTGCATAGATGCAGGCGGCATCCAGTCCGTCCCAGTAGATACGACCGTAGAGCTTATAGTTGTTGTCCTGCTCCCAGCCGAAGATCTGATAAAGGGTCTGGATATAGGCCTTGGCGGCTACCGAACGGGAACGGCGATAGCCCCGGACACCGTTTGCCCACTGGATAGCGCAGCGGTTATCCTTGGTCGTGGGACGCACGGCGATCTCCTTCCGCAGCGGATGCACCAGTAATTCCACATAATTATCTTTCAGATTCATCTCCCGGATGCCTGCCACACTGAAGGCAATGCTATCCTTGTGAAGCATGATGGCAGGGACGCTCTGGTCACTGAACAGCTTGAAGTCTGCCACCTCATACCCGGTCAGGTCGAAGGAGCCCTCCCGCACCTCTAACCGGCTCTCACCTTCCGGGCTGCTGTCCACGCTCCTGCAAGCGGCGATGTAATCCTCCTTGGTGAAGCTGCCCCACTTGGGATGGACAATGACAAAGCCTTTCAGCAGCCCGTCTGGGATGACCTGCAATTCCGGCAGCAAGGACGTACCGCCGAACCTGGCATTGTTCATGATGCGCTGGACTGCCAGAAAGTCGTTCCTGTCGATGATGGCTTCATGGTCATCCTGATAATGGCTCTGGGGCTTTTCTCCCCGGTTTTTGAAAGACTTCTGGTCGTGAACATCCGCCGCGAACTTGGTGAACCGCTTACGGGTCAGCACATCTCCGCAGTAGCGCTCGTTCCGCATACTGGCTGCCACACCGGAGGCAGTCCACTTCAGATTGCCCAGATAGGTTCGCTTGCTAAGCTTCGTGAGGGTGTCTGCGATCTGCTGGGTGGAATATCCGTACAAATACATATAGAACATGAGCTTGGGGATTTTGTAGGTTTCCGGATTAACGACGAGCTTGCCGTCCTCGTTCTTCACAAAACCTAGCAGCTCCGGAGTCAGAGGCAGTCCGTGATCCAGCCGCATCCGCAGGGAAGTTTCCATACTCCGGCTGCGGGTACGGGATTCCTGCTCTGCAATGGTGGCCTGAAAGGACAGTGCCATGTGAGAATCATCGTTCAGGGAGTAGATTGCTTCCGACTCAAACAGCACGCCGATCTTCTTCTCAGACAGCTTGCGGATGATGCTCAGGCAGTCCACCACATTACGGGCAAAGCGAGAGATATTCTTTACAATGATCAGGTCGATTTTTCCGGCATCCGCATCTGCCAGCATCTCATTAAACCCATCCCGATGCTGCATGGTGGTGCCGGATTTTCCTTCGTCTGCGTAGATCTTCACCAGCACCCACTGAGGGTGCTGCGCCACCAGTTCCTCGTAATACTTCTGCTGAAGTTCAAAGGATGTGGTCTGCATGGGGTTGTCTGTAGAGACACGGGCGTAGATGGCGACTCGCTGATACTGGTCAGCCTTCACATGGTCGTTCTGTTCTTTCGCCGGGATGTACTCGTATTTATCCGGATCAATCGAAGCCTGCGAGATGCGCTGCCGCACCCGATTCTGCTTTTGGGCATTGGTCAGTTCTGTCTTTTCCACTCGGCTCACTCCATTGCATCCGTTTCTTCGTCAAGGCTCAACTGCTCTGCCTGTTCCGGCATGGCAGGCTTCGGCAGGGTCGAAAGCATCGGCTCGTCCAGCTCATCCGCCGGGAGGGTCTGCCAGCCCTCCGGCAACAGCCTCATATCCCGCAGGTCAGGCTGGTAATACGAGGCCAGTGTAAAAATATCCTCAGAAATAAAGTAGATTCCCACAGGATGCTCCTGTGCCGCCAGCATCCGGGCCATAAAGGTCATCTCTTTCCAGTCGCTTGACACATTGCTGACCTTCTGCGTCACGATGAGGTCTACCTTGCCGGTGAAGCAATCTTCCAGCAGACGGCACCACTCTTTGGAGTACTCCATATGCGGGGCGGTCATTCCATTATCCACATAGAAATCCACCAGCGTCCACTGCGGACACAGGGCAATATCGTCCATATACTGCTGGATATGCTTTTCCAGATAGTTCTCATGCCGGGTTTGATTGAAATACCGGATGTACACCCCGATTTTGTACGGCGTATATGGCATAGGATATTCATGCGGGATGCTGTCCAGCCACAAGCGGTGACGGGCAAGAACCGCTTTCCTGGGGTTTTCCTTGATGTGACGGCGCAGTACATTGGAGCCGCTTTGCGCAAGGGCAGATTCCTGCGGAGCTGGCTCTGCAAGCCGTGTTTCCATGTTTGTCGCCTGATCCATATGTACTGCCTCCCGCTATGTGACATTCAAGCTTCAAAGTCTGCCTTATTTCTTCATTTATAATTGTATCTCCGTACTGTCTTCAGCTCAAGGACTTGGAGGTCTCTTTTAGTTTGATCGTATTGTCCATCTGCCAATTCACCCATTCTCCGAACCTGAGCCATTATGACTGATCAGCTCTGAAATTGTGCTTATCACATCACAGGCCTTCAGCATATCCGTCTTGGTCAGATTTGCGACAAGCGAATATTCAAGTTTCTTACAAGCATAGCCCACGCACTTTTCTTCCTCTGAGTCGGAGAACAACTGAATTTCCGGATTCAACTTGAGTCTCACAAGCGACATTGGCGGAAGATGGAATGCTTTTTCCAATTGTTCCACTGTCACAATTGATGGGTTGCACTTGTCTCTTTCAATGCGACCTATATGTTCCCTTGTGACCCCTGCTCTCCATGCCAACTCCTCCTGTGTCCAGCCGTTGCGTTGCCGATATTCTTGAACAATCATTCCGAAGCTTTTGTTTTTTCTGGTTCGCACCACCAGCTTTTCCTCTGAATTCATTCTCATTCTCCCCTTCTGGAATTTTATATCTTTCAAGACTGCTCAAGACAGCCCAGAATATCTCATTATTTTTGTTGTTATTCCAACCAGTTGATCTAAAACCCTCTAATCCCTTTTTGACCCATTTTTTCAAATTTCTTTTGATTTCTTTGAGCACACGCCAATCCGAAGAAACACTGGGTAGATATAACTCGCGCCGAAAGTTCCCAGTTCCTTGGGTCCGCCAACAAAGCCCTTCTCTTGTTGAAGCTGTCGAGCACGGTGGAACGCTTTCATCACACTCGCTCTAGTTACGCTTTTCTCTTTTCGATTGAAGAAGATTTCTCCGCCTCTCACGGTGTACTTCATAGATAAACTCTTCTCCGTCAAGAACGAATAGTCGGCATACGCCACAATTGCATCCCACAGGTATTCTTCCGCTTCTGGTGAATCAATCTCTTGCCTGAGTCGCTCACAGACTGAAATCCTCTTTCTGTAAACACGGGAATATTCAGCGTCCAAGGTCGATTCTGGCAAATTGTAGTTGCCTTTTATATACGGTAAATACCCATGGACAGATGATTTTTTAAGCCCTGTTTCGTCCATAATCTGCTGGATTGTCCAGCCTTCTTCATACAGGCTCTGCACCTTACGGCTGAGCTTCGTGCTGTAAACCCCTGCAGTGACCAGCATCTTCCGCACCCTCAGCGGCGTCGTATTCATGGCGTTCGCCACATCCCGGATGCTCGGAGCATCCTCAGATCGTTCGATTCGGTCGTCGTAGGGTTCCCCGAAAAGCTCCACCGCCTTGGCTTGAAAGGCATCGATTTCCTTCTCTCTATCGTAGTCGGGCTTTTTCTTCGGTCGGCCGCGCTTCGCTTTTGCGATGTCAGTAGGTGCAGTTTCTACACTTTCCGGCATCGGGCGCTTCGGGCCGAAGTCGTTCATTGGGTTTTAGCTTTTCAAACCGTCCTTTCCTAGTCTAGTTTTTTGTTCACACTCCATTTCGAGGTTGTTTTTATGCTTTTGCCAGAGAGTGCGCACACACTCCGTTGTCTGCCATCCGCCACGTAGAGGCAGCATATTCGGATGGCGTAGCCATGCTTTGAGCATAGCTAATTTTCAAATTCTGCTGGACGCAGTTCACCCTATTTCAGTTCACTCATTAATCCCGATGAACCACTTTTCCAATAAATTTTTTCGTTATGTCCTTTCCTAAATACTCCTTCCCCCTCGCATTCCGTACCTGCTGATTTACAATCATTTTCCCCGTGTCAAGGTCATACTCTCTCAAACGGTTATTGTACACAAAGGCAATATTATCCCCCTCCAGATATACATGGTTAAGCCTTCGGTTTATAAGACTTTGATGAGGGAAGCTCTCCAATACTGCAACGAACAACCAATCCTTTTCTTGTCGTTTGAAAAGACACATATTTCCGATTAGATCATCTAATATCACCAATATATACCCCGAAAGAATAACTACATTTTTTGCATAATTAGGAAGAATAGCTTCAAACGTATCATCAATCATCAAATCATATGTTTGTCTTATTGTAACTCTTATTCCCTCATCTTGGAAAACTCTTGGTTTCACATCTTTCCGGGGCGATGGAGATTCATTGTTGACTTCTCGTGGTTTTGTCCAAATGCCATCTGTACGAAAGACATTGTAATTCTTTATTTTCAGCTTCTTGACCAATTTAGTCATGTTTCGAAGATCGTTCAGACCGTAAATCCCAAAAAACCAGTGCGCCTTCTCTGCTTTTTTCTTTACCTCAGCAAAGTAGTCCCAATCAACTGGTGAAATTGAATGTCCAATCACCACAATATGCTCAACACACCCCAAGCTGTCAAAGAAGCCTTGATGTTTTTTTATAATTCCCTGACTATCCTTGGTCAAATCCTCATCGTACTGTCCGACCAAATCAAGCACATTGTCTCGTGCCACATCAATCACAGCCTGACGATACGTTTGCGGCTTTCTATCCCACTCATATAAATCTTCTGCTGAACCTGGCTTATGCCCAAGGATTAATTTTCCCTTTCTTTTTCTGCTCCCATGAATATAACAGACATTCTTAATGCCATACAGTGTTTCAACAAATTCTGTATAGTTAAAATCAAGGACTTTCCCCTGCGGATCAATCAGTCCGGTCAGCGGTCGTTCATCAGTTCCAAGCTCAAGGTGCTCAATCCATCTTCGGAACGTTGGCTGGAGATTACTAACCAAATTAGAAATTGGTGCTGCTGCTGCCTCTACAGCCATATAGAACTCCGCAGCACCGCCATCTTCATCATCGTAAAAGCCGAAATTATCAAGCCACATATCGATGATGTCTCTGCCGCCCATCAGTTCAAGATTCAAAGTACCTAGCGCATTTTCAAAGTCTGCCCATATATCTTCCGACGTTAATGCAATTTCAAGATCCTCTCGCAATCTATTGTGTTTTCCAAGGCTATCTCGGAAATTGTAGTAACTCGATGGAACCCTGTGCATTAAATCAAAGCCGTTTCCTATAATGTAAAGTGTCTGTGCAGACGGAGTGATGTTTTCCATCAAAATTGGCTTGTATGCTTGCACTTCAGATTCAAATTCTTTTTGTTCTTGCTTTTTTAGTTCTTTCCATTTTAAGTTTTCGGCTTGTTCCTGTAATTTAGCCTGTTCCTCATGCCACTTCTTGCTACAAATACGGCAGTAGGAATACTTCGTTTCGCTCAGGAATTGTCTTCCACAAGATTTGCAAATTTTAATTTCCATAAGCATTTCCCACCACTTTCTTCCTATTGTATCTCGGGCATCGGGCGCATTGAGCCGAAGTCGTTCGTAGGATTTTAGCTTTTCAAATCGTCCTACCTAAGACTAGTTTTTTCTCACACCATCTCAAAGTTGTTCGTATGCTTTAGCCGGAAAGCACTTTAAGGACACGCTCCGTTGTCTGCCATCCGCCACGTAGAGGCAGCATATCTGGATGGCGTAGCCATGCTTTGGGCATGGCTTAGTCATAAATCACGCAAAGAATCTATCTTCCAACATCAGGCACAAGCAATGATAGATAGGCAAATGCAGTTCCTGAATCATATAAGTTTCCGTCTGCGGAGCCTTGATGCACACATTGCTCATATCCTTCAGTTTGCTATCCTTTGCCCCCGTCAGTCCAATGACTTTCATTCCCTTAGCGTGTGCGGTTGTCGCCGCATACAGCACATTTTTACTGTTACCACTGGTGGAAATTCCAAGGAACACATCCCCGGATTTACCGTAACCATTGACCTGCTGTGCGAAGCAGAGTAGCGGTTCACAGTCATTCATATAGGCTGTGGACAGGGCGGGATGACCATCCAGTGCAATTGCAGGAAGTGCCCCCTGCAGATTTTCTGCCAAAACAGAACCAAGCTCCTGATTTTCTTCAACCAGCTTTTCTGCGAAATCTGCTTCGGGCTTACGAGGCAGTTTGAAGCCCTTCATCAGTTCACCAACAATATGCTCCGCATCTGCTGCAGAACCACCATTGCCAGCCACAAGAAGCTTCCCACCGTTCTTATAGGACTCCTCCAGCAAAAGGTATGCGGCAACAATATCATTCTTCGCCGATTCTAAAGAAGGGTATCGTTCTACCAACAAGTCGATATGTCTCATCAATCGGTTATCCAGTTCGCGCATAGTCGTACTCCCCCTCTTATTTCAGGTACTGTTCTACAAAGTCCTTCAAAGACGATACCGTCACAGTCTGTCCGTAGGACTCAGAGCCAATCAAAGCAGTCTGACATCCGGCATTCTGCCCCGCCTTGATATCATTTTCCCCATCGCCAATCATCCAAGATTGCGACAGATCAATGTTAAAGTCCCGTGCTGCATTCAGCAGCATTCCGGGTTTGGGTTTGCGGCAATCACAGTCAAACTTCAGTTCTGGGCGCTCCCCTTCATATCCCTTGTGCGGATGGTGCGGGCAGAAGTAGATGGCATCCAAATAAGCTCCTTCTATTCCCAGAAGTGTCTCCATCTTGTTGTGAATCACTTCGAGTTCTTCAAAGGACACTTCCCCACGGGCAATCACAGGCTGATTCGTAACAACAATTGCTAGATAACCGGAGGCGTTGATTTTTTTGATCGCATCTGCAACGCCGTCTCTCAGTTCAAACTCGTCTATGTTCCGAAGGAAACCCACATATTTATTGATAGTGCCGTCCCGATCAAGGAACACCGCTTTCTGCTTGTTCTTCAGATTCTTACCAGAAACACGACCAGTCCTGTAATCCTCGCATACAGAGTAATAGCGTTCAGGCGTACCCATGTCCTTCACATACTCCGGACTATCGTAGCAGAACATCTCTCCGGTTCCTGCCAACGGCTTAAGAAGCTGCCGATCCAGATCAACCTTGATGGGTTTTCCGTTCTCTCCCACAGTGCCAACCTTGTCCGCATCAATCTCAGAATGATCCAAAATGGTTGGATTGATAACATGAAGTCCAGCATTGACACGATTGCGATAGTATTCCGGCCGTTCATCTTCCTTAGCCAACCACTTTTCCACAGAGCCAGACTTATCTGCAATAATCAAGCCACTGTCATACGGATGGCTGTTCGGATGTGTAAAGAGTGTAACCAAACCGCCATGTTCCTTGTGGAAAGCTACAAAACGGTTGAAATCCACATCAAACACAGCATCTGCGTTCAACAGAAGGAAGTCTGAATCCAGCTTGTCCCTGATTTTGAAAAGCGCACCAGCATTACCGAGCGGCTCCTTTTCAAAATAATACTCAATATGGACACCGAAGGGCTTTCCCGTCACAGGGGAAATTCCAGAGCCGTCCCCGAAGTAGTCCATAATGATGTTTCCCAGATGAGAAACAGTCATAATAATGTCGGTGAGCCCTTGGTCACGCAGGCATTCCAGCTCATGTTCCAGAACAGGTTTGCCTTCAATTTTTATCATTGGTTTGGGGATGTCGCTGGCAACCGAGGAAATACGTGTTCCCTTGCCACCGGCCATTATTACTGTTTTCATCTTAAACTTTCCTCTGCTTCTCATTTAGCTCTTTTCTTAAGTACAAAAAACACTTTGAACTCTTTATCGGCCCATAAAATGCCAAGAACGCACAAAATTAGTACCGCACCCCATCTAACAACAATCTGTCCCCTTAGGAAAAGTGAAAGCGCCGCAACAATAATAAGTGCCCCAGAATAGACTATTAGCTTCATTAAGTCAAATATCTGCCGTCCATGAATTTTAACAGCCAAAAAGTAGTGAATCAAAAAATAAATTAAATAGATAATTAAGGTTGTATATGCCGCTGCAATACTTCCGAAATATTTAATACCAAAGTAGTTCATGATTATGTTTAAGACTGCCGCCGCACATGTTCCACCAGCAATATAATTGGTTTTTTCATAGTAGTACTCAATCTGTGCAGGCAGGTTGTATAAAAAAGCAAAATAACCACTCACAACCAATGGTGCAATATAAAAAACAGAGGAAGCATAGTCTTCAGTGCCTAGAATTCCCACCAACTCTGGGCTCACAAGGAGAACTGCTGCGATAAAAAGCATCATCCCAAATGCAAAAGAGTTTCCTCTCTTACGAATCAGGTCATATTTCTTTTCAACCATTTTTTCATAGAACCACGGCCCCCATACATTTTGGAGAGATGTCGATGTAACAAAAACAAGATTATAAATATTATATGCGAAGCTGTACACACCAGCATTTTCCGCTCCCGTCATCGACTTTATCATGATGCGGTCAAACTGATTTAAAATAACCTGAGAAACTCCATGAAAAATCAATGGGACACTAAACGTTAGCCCAAACCGCCATTTTTCGGCATCAAATTTCAATCCACTTTTTGTCCCGCAGAGGAAGTATGCAGCAATGCACATTCCAATAATAATCGCCGGCATGGCATTTCCTATAACGCGTCCAATATATCTATCATCGGAGAACCAGGTTGTAATAAGAAATATTGATATCGCCGTTGTGGATACAGCATTCACTAACGAAACTGCAAAATAACTTTTATATTTATACTCTAGGCTCACATACGAATTATACAGAGTCAGCAATGCCGCTGCATAGCTCTGAATTAAGAGCAAATTAAACACAAGTCTTGTTAAATCCAACATACCTGCCAGCATCGGATATATGATGTTGGCAAGAACCATGATTGCAGCAGTCGATATAACGCCCATTTGAACACATGCCGCCATATAGCTGCTGAATTCTATCTTCGAACTATATCGAATTTTTGCGTTTTTCAAGCTTGCATGTAGCGCCAGACCAAGTACAACTGATAGCATCGACTCATACGCTACATAGGTATTAAAATTACCATAATCAGCTGTTGACATCAGTCTAACGTATATCGGAAGTGTAATAAATGACAAACCCTTTATAAAGTAATTTGCAAAGGTGTATCCTATTCCAGCTTTAATGTATTTTTTATCGCTGCTTTTACTATTCATATTTTCCTTAATCACAATTTCATTACGGGTGTTCATCTAAGATTTTCTTTATAACACCCGTTAACTTTGTACTTGAAATTCCATCTGTATGGGATAGATATATAATTTCGACCCCATGCGGTTGGAGCTGTTTCTCGTACTTTTCCCATTGTGGAGTTCCTTTCCAATCCGAGCCAACAAACATCTTGTCAAAATGATACTTTTCCCACGCTCCCAGCTTATTCTTATCCTCTTGAGGTACAACCTCATCAACATCCCGTAATGCTGCTACAATTGCAGCTCTCTCTTCATATGGTATTACAGGTGTTTTGTTTTTTTCCTTCTGTACCAATTCATCAGTGCTAACACCTACAATTAGATAATCACACTGTTCTTTAGCCCGATGAATAATATTTAGGTGTCCAATATGAAACATATCATATACACCTGTCGTATATCCTATTATTTTTTTCATAAAAATCTTCTTTCCTCAATGATGCATAAGCATTACTCGGAATAATATGCTCATAGCGAAATTTATTTAATACCTATATGTCTCTTTAATTCCCATCCACTTCTGGTCCTTATCGCTCAGATTCAGTGTCGTACCATCTTTCAGCGTGTAGCCTTCTGCACTTGCGCTTTCCTTATACTCGCCCTGCACTTCCGGCCACTCGATGCCGATTTCAGGGTCATTCCAAGCCATGCCGCCTTCGTCATTCGGATGCCAGAAGTCGTTGACCTTATAGCAGAACTCTGCCTCATCGCTCAGCACCAAGAACCCATGTGCAAAACCTTCCGGGATAAGGAACTGCTTCTTGTTTTCAGCAGACAGCGTTACGCCATACCACTTGCCATAGGTTTCCGAATTGCTTCTCAAATCAACAGCAACATCGAACACAGTACCGCGCACGGCGCGAACCAGCTTACACTGCGGATACTGCTTCTGGAAATGCAGACCACGCAGCACACCTTTTGTAGACATGGACTGATTATCCTGAACAAAGTGAACGTCAATGCCCGCTTCCTTCATGTCATTTTCATTGTAGGTTTCCATGAAATAGCCACGCGCATCACCGTGAACAACAGGCTCGATTACGCAAAGCCCCTCGATACCGCCTACATTTTTCTCAACTTTAATCTGTCCCATTTTCAAGCCTCGATTTCTTTCAGATATCGGCTCAGCGCATCCTGCCAAGTCGGAAGCGGCGTGAAACCAGCTTCCACCAGTTTGCTCTTATCCAAACGGCTATTAAACGGACGAGCCGCCTTGCTCAGACCGTACTCCGCCGTAGTAACAGGAACCACTTCTGTCTTATATCCAGCCTGACGATAGATTTCCTTCGTGAAATCGTACCAGCTGATATATCCGCCCTCGTTGGTTGCATGATAATAGCCGTATTTCTCGGTTTCGTTCATATCAACCAACAGCCGAGCCAAATCATATGTATAGGTCGGTGTACCAATCTGGTCATTGACCACCCGAACAGTATCGTGGGTTTTGCCCACATTCAGCATCATCTTAATAAAATTCTTGCCATTCAGACCGAATACCCATGCGATACGGACAATAAAATACTTTTCCAGTGTCTGGCTGACAGCCAACTCACCTTCCAGTTTTGTCTGGCCGTACACATTCAGCGGCTTATAGTCCTTGCAGTCCGGCTTCCAAGGTTCCGTCCCCTGACCATCGAACACATAATCCGTGCTGATATAGGTCATTTTGCAGTTCAGCTTCTTACAGACACCCGCAATGTTCTGTGTGCCTCCTGCATTGATGGCACGGACTTTCGCCACCTTATCGTCATCTTCTGCCATATCAACAGCGGTCCATGCTGCACAGTGGATCACTGCATCGGGATTTACTTCTGTGATAACTTTCTCAACAGCTTCTTTATTCGTAATATCCAGGGCAACATACGGTGCTTTTGTTACTGCGGAACCGTCTGCCATACCACTGTAATTTTCCTGAATATCAGAGCCAACTCCCTCATGACCGCGCTTCAGAAGCTCGTTCATTACGTCATGTCCCAGCTGTCCGCCAACGCCTGTTACAAAAAACTTCATTCCGATTCCTCCCCAGGGCTTTAGCGGTTACTGTACATTTTCTCGTAGTAGTTCTGATACTCGCCGGAAATAATGGTCTCCCACCACTCACGGTTATCGAGATACCACTGGATGGTTTTCTTGATGCCATCTTCAAACTTGGTTTCCGGCAGCCAGCCCAACTCATTATGAATCTTGGTCGGGTCGATTGCGTAACGCATATCATGCCCCTTACGATCTCCAACATGAGTAATCAAGCTCTCCGGCTTGCCCAGTTCTTTGCAGATAATCTTTACGATTTCGATATTCTGCTTCTCGTTATGACCGCCGACGTTATAGACTTCGCCCACGCGACCCTTGTGGATAATCAGGTCAATAGCCTTGCAGTGGTCTTCCACATACAGCCAGTCACGAACATTCAGACCTTCGCCGTAAACAGGCAGCGGTTTGTCAGCCAGTGCATTGGCAATCATCAGCGGAATCAGCTTCTCCGGGAAGTGATACGGACCATAGTTGTTGGAGCAACGAGAAATCGTCACCGGCAGACCATAGGTACGATGGTAAGCCAAAACCAGCAGATCAGCCGCAGCCTTAGAGCTGCTGTACGGAGAGCTGGTATGAATCGGAGTCTCTTCGGTGAAGAACAGGTCAGGGCGATCCAGCGGAAGGTCACCATAAACCTCATCCGTAGAAACCTGATGATAACGCTGGATACCATATTTACGGCAAGCGTCCATCAGTACAGAAGTGCCGATAATATTGGTCTGGAGGAAGATACCCGGATCTTCAATGGAACGGTCAACATGAGATTCTGCCGCAAAGTTGATCACGATATCCGGATGCTCCTCCTCGAACAGCTTATTGACTGCTTCACGGTCGCAGATGTCTGCTTTCACAAAGCGGAAATTGGGGTTATCCATAACAGGTGCCAGCGTAGACAGGTTTCCTGCATAAGTCAGCTTGTCCAAGCAGATGATCCGGTAATCCGGATACTTCTCCAGCATATGAAAAATAAAATTGGACCCGATGAATCCGGCGCCGCCGGTAACGATGATCGTCATTTGTTTTTACCCTCTCTTAATATCGAATTTTCCCATCCGCAACGGCTTTCAAATGCATTCCATACGAGCTTTTTCCGTATCTGGATGCCGATTCCAGCAGTTTCTCTCTGGAAATCCAGCTGTTCCGATATGCAATTTCTTCTGGTGCGGAAATCTTAATGCTCTGACGCTTTTCAATCATCTGAACGAAATCCGCAGCTTCCACCAAGCTGTCCATTGTTCCGGTATCAAGCCATGCGAATCCACGCCCCAGAAGCTGAACATCCAAGAGTTCCTCCTTTAAGTACATCTCATTCAGCGTGGTGATTTCCAGCTCTCCACGAGTAGAGGGCTTCACTGCGCTTGCCCTTTGGGACACTCCCGCAGGATAGAAATAGAGACCGGTAATAGCATAGTTGCTCTTCGGATTCTGTGGTTTTTCTTCAACAGATATCACTTTGCCGGTTTCGTCAAATTCAACGATTCCAAAACGTTCCGGATCATTAACGTAATATCCGAAAACAGTCGCTCTCTTCTCCTGCTCGGCATTCTTAACCGCTGCCTTGAGAATTCGGCTGAAGCCATTTCCATAGAAGATATTATCGCCCAGTACCATCGCACAGGCATCATCTCCGATGAAATCTTTGCCAAGAATAAAGGCCTGAGCTAGTCCATCCGGGCTAGGCTGCACCTTATAAGAAAGATGAACACCGAACTGGCTTCCGTCTCCCAGCAGCGCCTCGAAGCGAGGTGTATCCGTTGGCGTAGAAATAATCAGAATGTCCTGAATTCCTGCCAGCATCAGGGTGGACAGGGGGTAATAAATCATTGGTTTATCATATACCGGCAAAAGTTGTTTGCTGGTGACCATGGTCAGTGGGTACAGCCGGGTGCCGGCACCACCGGCAAGAATTATGCCTTTCATTGTTTTTTCTCCCTCTACTATATTAGTGAATTTTCTTCAATATGGCCTTCCAAATTTCCCGGCATGTCCAGTTGTCATACTTCCAGAAGAGTTTTCTTATCTTCTCGGCTTTTGCATCGTATTTCGTAGTACCGCTCATTAATGCAATTAGCTGCTCTTGCAAATCGCTTGGTCTTTCCACTTTTGGGGTTATGCATATTGAATCATAATCCATTAAAAATCCTCTATCTTTTGAAATATAATATGTATAATCCGGAACATAATACAATATCTTCTTTCTAAAATACAGCGCATCTAGCATTGCAGATGAGTAATCCGTGACAAGCATATCAATGTATGGGAACAGGATATTAATATCAAAATCACTGTTCAACAGTAGATAATTTTTTCCTTCACGTTTTTCAACGGAATTGCCATTAGAATCAGCAGAATGCGGCTTTTCGATCCAAAAATAATTAGACTCTTCAATATATGTACACACGGCCTCAATATCAAGTGGATGGATAAACTCTTCATAACTATCCCTAAAGGTCGGTAGATACAAGATAACCCCATCAAAGCCGCCTAATCCATTTAGTACTTTTTCTTCTTCCGGCAAATACTTCTCACATCGGCATGTTCTCGGATAAGCCGCATCTATGCAATAAGCTTTATTTGCGCCAAACTTGATTTCAAAAAATTCAGCATCCAAGTCGCTCTTACACAGGAGATAATAATTCCCAGAAGTCCACCCGCCGCTTGCTGTTACACAACGAAGAATTTTATGGAATCTAGTTTCGTGAGTTCGATTCATATTCGTTCCCTCAACACGCTTTATTCCATTTCCATGCCATAATTGTACTTTTTTGCTGAAAGCAGATAGAGAAGTATCGATATCAGCAGTATACTTTCCTTCATCGCCATAGACATTGCATATAATATGAATACCCGATTTACAATGCCAATAAAATGACTTCAATGTTCCAATTAAGACACACTCATACCCGTAGGACTCTAGTAACTCCAACACCTGTCTCGATCTCGTTGCCCAAACAACATGATTTATATTTAGTTCTTTTTTATGGTTACTTAGATATTGAAAGAGAAATCTCGAATTATCCGCAAATTTATCACCCATCCAAGCACCAACCAGCACCGTCCGCTCATTTTTACCTAAAAGAATCCCTACCAATCCCACAAAAAGGTTCTTTGCAAGATTAAATAATCGTTTTCCAACTCTTAGCATTTCACATCTCTCCAACAACAATCCGCTTTTTAAAGATTATTTCTTGCATAACTCTTTGGATTTTTTCAAGGCTTCTAAGTATTTAAGTCCGTATCTCTCATCCGGCTCCAGATGTGCACCTTCAGCCCATTCATTCCACGCATTAATAAAAACAATACCCTCCTGACCAGCACGAATAGACTTCATAATCTGTGCAGTCAAATACTGTTCAAAACGCTCAGGAGTTGAACCATCATACACAATAGAATTTTTCCCTCTTCGTGCAGTATTGTCCCATCCTGTGAATGCACCAACCCATTCTTTATCATCCTCAATTGGACGCTTTGAAGATGCCGTAGCAGCATCATTATAGTAATATTTTTTGTACGTTCTAATATTCAGCAGTTGCAATACTTTAGTAAATCCAACTTCCATGGCATATTTAGGGCATATTCTAAAAGCTTTCAAGAAATTATCGCCTGGTATAGCTGTTGTTGCTGCCGGTTCAAAATCAATCCAATGATCAAACTTGTCTCTTAAGCTCCGATCATTTTGTGGGTATTGGCAAGCAAAACAAACCCCAGGAAAACCAGCCGCCATGACTGCTTCTCGCCACTCCGCCAAAAGTACATCCAAATTGTCGATAAGTTGCGGCTTATAAATTAATAAGATAGGTCTCCCTTTTTCATCCCTCAAATATCGTTCATCTGAAAAGAATTTCATCAAATATTCGATATGATTTTTTCTATCTTCTCCATCACCATAATCCTGAGCAATTAGAACTGATTGTTCACTTCCATCCCAACGCCTTGACCAATTCTCATTCGCCCAACATAAGCAAAACGGCATATTTAAAGATTTGTCAGCTAAAAACCTTTCAATAGGTTTTTCCATCAATTTCTTTCCCTGAGCAAACCAATAATGATAGAAGCAGAAGCCATCCACTCCATATTCTTTTGCCAGTCTAATTTGCTCTGGCAAAACATTTTCATCCTTTACAAGATCATAATAATTTCCATTCAATGGTGTATGCGGTTGATAATGTCCTGTAAAATTAGGTTTTCCTTTCTTAGTGTTTGTCCATTCAGTGAATCCCTTTCCCCACCATTTATCATTCTCTGGAAATGTGTGAAATTGTGGCAAATAAAACGCTATAATTTTCATTCCTCATATCCTCGCTCAAATCTTTCAACTTGATTTTCTTCGACATAATTCAATTTTGCTTTTGCATAAGACACAAAAACAAAGAACGTCAAATATGTTTTGGCATATAATATCGGAGCCCCATATAAAGCAAACATCACCAGCATAAATCCTATATAAATTGCCACACCATCACGTAACTTCATGCTTTTCACCAAAATTTTAATGAGGTAAAGCAAACATCCGACTGCAATAACTGGCGACCAGAGCAGCAAATAACTAAGTAATACAGAATGCGGGTATTCCATGCTAAACTCTCTTGCCGACTCCCTCTCTATCGCATACAGAGAGAATGGCAATCCATGTGGATTCTTTTTAAGGATTCTAATGCTACCTTCAACACTGCGAAGTCTACCTAAATACGAATCATCAGTTGTAATATTTTGTAAAACATTTCCTTGAATTAGGTCAGTCACTCGACTTAATGACTCCATCTTAATTCCCTTATTTGTGATCAGCATTAAGATTATTACCACAGTCCCTGTAACTGTCAATAATAATATTTTCTTTCCATTTCCATCTTCTATCTGTTTCTTAAGAAATCTTCCGACAAAAGCAACAACTATTAATAGTACCGCAAGGAGATTTGTTCTTGACCCTGTCAGGACAATTGTAACCAAAGCCGTCAAAACGGGTATAACTCTAGTCTTTCCTTTTCTCGCAAAGAAAGTCCACACCAGATAGTGAGCGGCAATATTTGCTGTTTGGCCGCTTCCCATTCCGATTGCAGCATACCTTCCGTTCGCTCCAGATGCACCCGATACCATGCTAACCATCACTAGAACAAATTGTAGTATTGTAAACCAATCCATGATTGTCTCAATATCTTCAAATGAATTCTCCTTGTCCATAATGATAGCGGCCGCCGAAAAGCCGGTTATCAAAATAAGAAACATTTCATATGAATTCAGAGTAATTACATTATCGAGATTAAAAAGCCAATACGCCACATTCAAAACAATTAGCAGTATGTATATCTTTAAAAATCTTACAATGTTACTGCATCTATATTTATATAAACCAATAAGAATAACAGGGATTTCCAAAAGTGAAAAATAGTAGTTATATGTATAGGTCACATTTATTCCACGAGTGGTCATTTTATAAAGCGCAGTCATATTCTTTATCCCATCTGGCAACGATAGGACAAGAAAGACATACAGCAGCACATATATATATCCTAATTTTCTTTTTTCAATAACCAGCTTCATGAATTCACTCCTACACCTAGTTTTTCCTCAGTTCATTTTCGGCTCATACACCTCTGGTGTATAATGGATTACTCGCGTACCGCCATCTTCAAACTCAAACGGAATATGCATCAAGTCACGCATCGCCCACCGGACAGAGTCCTGCCGATCAGGCTGCACATAAAATACAAGGAAGCCGCCACCACCAGCACCAAGTAATTTACCGCCCAGTGCGCCGGCGGCGATACCCCTCGCATAAAGCTCATCAATGCTGTTTGTGGACACTGCTGCGCCGGTCTGCCGTTTCAACTTCCATGTGTGGTCAAGCATTCGACCAAAATCATCAAGGTCAGCATTTTTATCAGTAAGAACACGCTCTGCATCATCGACCAGAGCAAGCATTTCTTTCAGCTGTGCGGTTTTATCCTGCTTTCCGGCAGCATTTGCTTTCTGCACATCTGACGAAAAGTGGGTAAAACCGGTAAAGAACATCATCAAATTCTTGTTCAACTGTCTCTTCCGCTCTGGAGAAATAATGACAGGCAGAACTTCATAACCATCTGCATTGAAGTTAATGCGATTAAAACCACCAAAGGACGCTGCAATCTGATCCTGCCAACCGCCAGCCTCTTGGCAAAGATTGCGTTCCAGATAGATTGCCTCGTCAGCCAATTTTTTCTTGTCTGCGTATTTTCCCTTTAAGGCATAGAAAGCATTCAGCATTCCAACTGCAAAGGAGCTAGAGGTACCAAGGCCAGAACGTGCCGGGAGATCAGCCTCATATGTAAGACGAATCTCATGCATATCCAGCATCTTCATCGCATTTCGGATAGCAGGATGCTGGATATCATCAATATTTGTTACCCGCTCAGTTTTTGAGTAGGACAGCTCCGTGGAATAATCAAAGAACCGGGGAAGATGACGGACATTCACATAGCAGTACTTATCAAAGGTGGTAGAAAGTACTGCGCCATCATTCTCTTTAAAGAAGCTCTCCATATCGGTACCGCCGCCAAAAAAAGACATACGGAAAGGCGTTTTTGTGATGATCATTTTTCGATTCCTCTGCTTTCTTTGGCTTCTTTAATTGCTTCAAGGAATGCATAGCCATTTTTCTCATCCGGCTCAAGGTAAGCACCTTCTGCCCATTCGTTCCATGCATTGATTACAATCATCGGAGAACCAATATTTTGTGCTTTCCGCAAAAGCCGCTTGAAGTACGCATTAAATTTCTGTGCTGATGCCCCCTGCATGATAATGGAGTTATAGCTCTTTCGAGGAGAGTTATCCCAATCACAGAAGCAGCCCAAAAATGTACTGCTATCCTGATTCTCACGTTTTAAGATTCTGTCCCACAGCGCATCGTAGGAAGCCTTTGTCATAACGATGCCCTTTCCGCGCGGAAGAAGAAATTTGCGGTTCACAAAATCAATCACACGGGATGACGTGACTCTTTTTACTTTTTCTAGCAGTTTCTCATCGTGTGCGAAGGTATAATTCGGTTCTCTTGTAACTGTAGCCGAGAAATTTCCCTTCGTATCCGCGTCATGTCTTCCAATTGTTTTGACAAAATAGATTCCCGGTAAGCCAGCTTCTTTCGCCCACTCATCCCACAGAGAAAGGAATTTCTCCTTCTCCGGGATTGCCCAGGCGTTATAAATCGCATAGACAGGTTTACCATCAATCTTGATATAGCGTTTATCCTTGAAATACTCTAAGCAATAGTCAAATTGAATACGCCAGTCCTTTTCAGTACCATACTTCTGTTCCCAGACAACGGTATTGTCCTGTCCAAACCATGTTTTACGCCAAGACTCATTTGCCCAGTAGAGATAGAAAGGCAAATCAAGCGAAGGATCATCTCGAATCATCTCCACTGGAACATCCAGCAATTTACTGCCACAGGAATAGTACTGATAAATTGCAAATCCATCGATGCCATATTCTTTTGCGAGATTCATCTGCCAGCGAATATTTTCTTTGACTGACAGGTCGTAGTAATTGTTATTGAGTGGTACACGCGGCTGGTTATGTCCCGGGTACAGCGGCTTCGCGCGTTTGCACGCCACCCATTCCGTATATCCTTTTTCCCACCATTTATTGTTATACTCAGTCTCATAGTACTGAGGCAGATACAATGCAACTACAAGAGGACTTTTTTCCTTAAAGCTCATTCTGATTCTTCCTTTTTCATTTTCTGTTGATAATCTTCGAATTTTCCAATCACTCTGCAGGGTACTCCCGCTGCTACTGTTCCGCTTGGAATGTCCTTGTTCACAAGGCTTCCTGCCCCGATAATTACATTGTCACCAATCGTAACATCATAAAGTACCGTGCTTTTCGCGCCAATGAAAACATTGTTTCCAATTGTTATCTCACCTTGGCGTAACTTATAGTGACGTTCTTTGTCCATATAGTTGAACATCATGCAGGTAATATCATGGTTTACAAATGTAACCCCACTTGCCACATGAACGTTATCTCCAAAGCTGATCAAATGCGGCTCTGTTCCAAAGTTCCACGGTTGCAAATACACATGGTTGCCAATGGACTTGAAATAGCCTTTTTTCTTCAGGTACTCAGCACGTGAGTACCCCCCCCCCCCGCTAAAAATATGCGTAATAACATCACATATCTCTTTAACCTATTCCACATGACCCGTCCTCAAATCTTGTTATTGAGCAGTTCCACAAACCGTTCCACTGCTCCACTTGTTGCATACTTCTTACTGCCATACTGGTAAGCATCCCGGCTCATTGCATCGTACTGCGCCGCACTCAGCTGCATCACTTCTTTCAGCTTTGCAGCAAATTTCTGATTATCGCCGGCTTCTACAAGATAGCCGCTCTTACCATCATCGACCTGCTCTGGAATCGCTCCGACCTCAAAGGCAATCACAGGGCGACTATATTTATAAGCGTCGATGATAATGCCCGACTGTGAGGCCGAATTATAAGGAACAATCGCCCAGTCACAGTTGATAAATGCCGCCCGCATCTCTGCGTCTGTGACATAGTCATTATTCAGCTTTACATTTTTCTCCTTGGCAAGCTGATTCACAACCTCCTGCATCTGTGGGTCAACGCGCCCAATCACATCAAACTGGATATCAGGACACAGGCGAACAATTTCTAAAAGGTTGTCTGCACCCTTATACGGATTGATTCTTCCAAAGAACAGTGCGCGTCCATTATGTACCGGTGCGGTATAATCAGGATAACGCCGCCACAGTTCCAGATACTTCACTCGCTCTGCGCTGATACCATATCGATCGATCATATCTTGAATATAGGTTTTGTTGCGCAGGACAATCGTATCTGCAAACTTGACCACAGCCTTATTCATCAAATCGACCATCTTGACCTGGCTGTCGCCTTCGTGCGGAATGACCTCATGAATCACCTGATAGGTCTTCGCCTTGCCGGATATCATCATGATGGGTAGGTTCCATGTGTGCAGACTCTCAAAATAAATGGCATCGAAATGCTCCCTGCGGATACGATGGACAATAGAAAGGAGCAAAGGGAGGTTGAAAGTCTTCTTAGTCACACCGGGACGTTCCGGGCAGTCAACAAGCCAAGTATGATCTGACTGCTGCAGCTCTACCTTCGGAGTCTTAATGCACAACAAATAGGCATCCCAGTCACTCCGCTTTCTCAGTTCCTCATACATTCCGAACAGCGTATCCTGATGATCCGCATTGTCCGAGAATGTCACAAGAAGTACCTTTTTCATCTCTGTTCCTCTCTCCCACAAATAACAGCCCAGACTCAATCTCAAAGAGTCTGAGCCGTCTATTCCTTATAAAGCTCTACTAATCGTCCTCAGCCGTGTGATCTACACACTGCCGCTATGTCTTGTACTGCTACAATAAACGCTGCTACGTCCATGTTACGGTAGTTCCCGTCTTTAGTCCCGATGGTACCAATCCTCGCTACGGTAGTCGCTGTCTTTAGTCCTGATGACACCATCACTCGCTACGGTAACCGCTGTCTTTAGTCCTGATGGCACCACCGCTTGCTACGGTAACCCCTGCCTTTATTCCGGGTTCCACTCATCCACGCCATCGTAGCTTCCTTGTTTATGCCGGATTACCCCAGACGAATGAGCATAAGATCATCAGTACCAACCTGTTATCTCCAAGACCGGGATGAAATCGCAGATGATGTTATCACGGTCCAGCCCCGATAACGCTATGTGAAAGTCACCACAGTATCGTCAGTACCCTCACAGTGCCATCTGGCATAAACCCACGAGCTACGGTCGCATCCATAAAAGTGCTTTTTCAGGGCGTAAAAGCCTCAATTCAACCTCATTTTGCCCGCTCTCACTCTCAATCTCTCGGCATTTTGCACTACTAGAAGCAGTATTTCAGCCTTATACCGGTCAATTTACCAACTTTCTAACGCCACGCCACCGTAAGAGGTGTATTTATACCTGACTCCACTCTGGAATTTTTTCAATTTTTAGCAGCTCAAAATGTACAAAAGCGTCGATATTTAGTGGTTTTCTCCACTCATGGCGGTGGTTTGGCCCTCGGAAACTCCCTCGGTGCTTTCTGGCATAAACAGGATCCTCACGGTTGCCAGCATGATCTTCAGGTCCTCCACAAGGCTTGGGTGGGCAATGTACATCAGGTCCATCTGCAGCTTATCATACGGTGTCGTGTTATATTTTCCGTACACCTGTGCATAACCGGTCAGACCGGCCTTGGCCTGCAAGCGCAGGGCGAATTCCGGCATCTCCTCGCAGTACTGGGCGGCAATTTCCGGGCGTTCCGGGCGGGGGCCGACGATGGATAAATCACCCCGGAGGATATTCAGCAGCTGGGGCAGCTCGTCCAACCGGCAGGCACGGATGATATGGCCGACTTTTGTGATGCGGTCGTCCTTGTCGCCGGTGGAGAGGCGGGCGACACCATCCTTTTCGGCATCCACCCGCATGGAGCGGAACTTCAGGATCTCAAACTGCCCGCCATCCTTAGTCAGACGCACCTGCTTGTAGAATGCCGGGCCGCCATCCGATTTGACCGCAATGGCAGTGATGAGGAACAGCGGACTGAGAACGACCAAGCCGATCAGAGAAATAATGATATCCACGGCCCGCTTGATGAACAGATATTCCGGGCTGGCCATATAGCGGCCGACACGCAGCATGGGCAGATGGAACATGTGCATCGGCCATGCGCCGCTCATGATGACATCGCCCACGCGGGGGATGACGAACATGTTGATGCCCTGACCGACACAATATTTCAGGATAATATTTCGCTCGTGGCTGTGGACACCGCTGACAAAAACAGTCTCCATGCCATCCAGAACACTTAGATCAGCAAGACAGTCTTCGGCACTCATGGTCAGATGCACATTATATTTGTGGTTCAGACCATATTCGTTGATGAGCTTTTCCATGCCATGACGCTCATCGTAAATGATGGCTGTCCGCTGTGGCGGGAACGTCTGGTAATACCATTTGTGCGCACAGGACGCCCAGACAGCCGCCATCACAAGCTGCCCTGCAATGGCTGCGATGCCGGGCCAGAGGTTGCAGAGCTTCGCCGCCATCAGGCAGATGACGATATAAAGAATGCCATCCGTTGCCATGGCCGCAAGGAGCTGTCCATAGACCAGCTCGGAGATCCGCTGCATCGACATCCAGAACGCATCGTAGACTTTGCCCAGCGTGATATACAGCACAAAAAAAAGCGCAAGGATGGCCAGATTGCCCTTCCATGCAAACTTCGCGTACACCTGCTCGGAATAATACAGGAGCCAGCATGCCGCAAACGGCAGCTCAATCATCAGGACGTCCAGAATCTTTACGACCCGCAACATCACATCATGTTGAAATTTCGACATAACTTCCTCCCGATTTTCCACTCTTGACTTTTGCAGAATTGTAACCTTCATTCTCCCCACCGATGGTTCACGGAGAGCCGCCGATGAGGAGAGTGCAGCCTACAATCGCTGATGACGGGCAGAGGCCCTGCCCGGGAGAAAGTCACTTAACCGCAAGTGGCTTGTCTCCCGGGGCATCGACCGAATTAGGCCTTATTGGTCAGCAGGATGATGGTGCCGGACTTGGGCATCTTAAAGGTCAGCTTGCCGTTGACGACAACAGCCTTGATGGCGACCCAGTTACCATTTGCGTCCTGATACAGAACAACAGCGGTATCGCCGTCCTCCATGCCGGTGACAGTCACGGCAACCTCGCCGGTCTTGGAATCGACATTGACGTCGCCGACAGCGCGGATGCTCAGATCCTCGACGGTCTCGACGCCGGCAACAGCAGCAGCCTGTGCGACAGTCTCCTTGCCGACGACAGCGGTCAGCTTCTCCTCGGTGTTGCCCTCGGTAGAAACGATGGTCTTGTAGACCACCTTAGTGGTCTTGCTGGCATCGTCGGAAGAAGGAGCAACAATGGTAGAAGCGGTGTCGGAACCGCCAGTGATGCTGGGAACAGTAACGCCCGTTGCAGCGAAAGCAGAGACGCCGACGACCGCAGCCATCGCCACTGCGGCGACTGCCATTACGAATTTCTTTTTCATACAGTTATCCTCCATTTTATTTTTGAGCATTGCCCGATTTCTCGTGGCTGTGCTCTTTATAATAGTAGCCGGACTTGTAGTAGCGGTTATAATACATGCTCGACTTACTATTCACCTCGGCACGGTTCAGCACGACGCCCAGCAGCGGCACTTCCGTGCGCTGCAGGAGCTGGACCGAGTTGCCCACGAGCTTACGGGGCGTTTCGCCGCTGCGGACGACCAACACGGTGCCGTCGCAGTGGGTGGCGATATTCAAAGCGTCGGCCACGCTGCCAAGCGGCGGCGTGTCAACGAGGATGACTCCAAATTTTTCGCAGCACTGCTCCATCATCTGTCCAAAGCGCTCGCTTTCCAGCAGGATGGTGGGGTTGGTCACGTTTTTTGCCACCGGCAGGATATAGCCGTTGGGGATGTTGGTCTCGTAGATAACATCGTCCAGCTCGGCCTTGCCTGCCAGATAATGCACACCGCCCAGCAGATGGCCGGAGGTGGACAGGCCGTATTTCCGGCGGATCTCCGACTTGCGGAAATCGCAGTCGATGAGTAACGTGGGCGTGCCCAGCTCCGCGATCATCCGCCAGAGCTGCATGGTCACAAAGCTCTTGCCCTCGTTGGGGGTGCTGCTGGTGACCATGATGGTCTTGACGTTACTGCCGCAGAAGCTCAGGTTGACGCGCAGCTGGTTGATGGCCTCGCTCATCTCAAAGGGGAGCTGCGGCATCTTGCCGATCGTGATCTTTTTCATCTTCTTCTCCCCCTTGTCATTTGCCTGCCCAATGGAAGGGCTTTTTCTTGTCGTCGTCCCTGTCATCGCTGAAGCCGCCCAGACTCACTTCGGGGATGGTCGTCAACGGCTGGATGCCAAGATACTTGGCGACATCATCCGGCGTCTCCAATGTGTCGTTCATCAGGTACTGCACCAGCAGGACGCCGCAGCAGAGCACGGCACCCAGCAGAGCGCCCAGAGTCGTGTTCTTTGCGTAGCTGGGGCTGTATTTCTGGGAGGGCACCACGGCATCCTCCACCAGATTGGGTGTTTCGGTCTCCATGATCTTGGGCAGATAGATGCGGGCCTGCTTGACCAGCTCGTTCGCGATGTCCGCCGCCCGCTGAGGGTCGGTGTCCGTGACCGTGACGGTCAGGATGCGGGTGCTGCTGGCGTTGCTGATGCCGATCTGCTTTTCCAGCTGGCGATATGTAACGTCAAGGTCGAGGTTCTTGATGACGTCCTGCAGCAGCGGGCGGCTGAGCATCAGCTCCTGATAGTCTGCCGTCAACTGGGAGCCGATCTGCAGGTCGGTCAGGTTGACGATAGAATTGTTGGAGGCCGACACCACATAGATGCTGGACGATGCCTGATACTTCGGCGTCACAAAGAAGAAGGTGAAGCCGAAGGCTAGAACAGCGCCCACCAGAAAACACGCGATGATCTGCACGATATGGCCCCAGAGCAGGTAAAATACCTCCACGAGGTCGATCTCTTCCTCCGACTTGTCATTCTGCACCAGCGTCGCGGGCGAAGCGGCCGTGGTCAGATTGAGTTCCTGTTGTTCTTTTGTCACGAATCAATAACATCCTTTCCTATTTTGTAATTCAGGTATCACTTTTTTCATAGAACAGCTGCAAAACGGTCTCCTGGCGGCTGGTCTCGTCCAGATGATAAGCCCAGAAGCCGTTTTCCACGACATTCTCACCGGCGATGGTGAGGGTGTCCAGCCGCTTATACTGTTTCAGCTTTTCCCCGATCTTTGCCGCCGTGCCGCTGGCGATGTCCGTGACCATGTAGTCGCTCAGGGCATCGTAGGCTTTGGCTGCAAATTCGGTATCCTGCTGCTTCAGTTTTTCTTCCAGGGCCGTCAGGAACTGCTGCTGGCGGCGCATGCGGGCGATGTTGGTTTGGTCGTCGATGTGATGGCGGCTGCGCACATAAGTCAGCGCCTTCTGCCCGTCCAGCGTCATCGTGTCGCCCTGTACAAGGGACGGGTCGATCTCCGAGAAGTCCGAGGTGATCGTCAGAGTCACACCGCCCACAAGGTCGGTGACGATGCCCACGGCATCCATGTTGAGCGCCAGATAGCCGTTGATGGGCTGGTCGTCCAGCAGCATGGAGACGGCGAGCTCAGTGTTCTCGCAGCTGTTTTTGCCGCCGTTGCCGTAGTAGTGGGCCAGTGCGATCTGCTCGTCCGCGTAGGCGGATACCCCACCCATAACATCCAGAACGGGGATTTTTGTAATGGTGTCACGGTTGATCTGGAGCATCTGCCAGGTCTGGTTGGCGTTATCCACTACCAGCACGATCTGGACATCTGCCTGACCGCCGCCCTCATAGCTGTCCACGGCCACGGCCTTGCCCTCTTTATCGATGCCCATCAGCAGGTAAGTTTCCAGCTCCGGGCGCTGCTGCCAGGTCTGGCCGTTATAGGTAACTTCCTTCAGTTCGTCGGAAGTTGCGATGACTTCGCTGCCAACTTCGTCAGAGCCGGTGGAGTACTGCCCGTTTTCCCAGAGGTGGAGGGCCAGACCGCCGCAGACCAGCAGGCACACCAGCACCACCAGCACCACCACGGCCTTCACGGCATCTTTTTTGTCAAAACGCTTTTTCTGACGGTATTTCACTCTGTCACGAGATGAGGCACTGTCAGCATCCGGGCGTTCTCGTCCATCCGGTCAAGGAATTTTTCGCCCAGCTTGCGCAGTACCATCTCTCTTCCTCCTTTCAGATTCGGCGGGCGGCTCGTCGTATTGTGGCAGTCGCTTCCCAGCAGGGGAGTCGAGGTCAGCTCCAGAAGCTCCAGCCCCTGCTTCCGGGACCGCCAGTGCAGCAGCGTGTCCGCGTTGACCTGCAAAGCAATGGGGAGGGAGGCCAGCTCTTTCAGCCTGCGGCGGTTGTTGCTGCTGAAGCAGAACCGCTCCGGGTGGACGAGCACCACGTTGAAGTGTAGATCCAGCGCAAGCACCGTCACGGCCTCGGTCTGCTGGTCCGTCCACTCCGAAAAAGGCATCTCCAGCATCAGGGTCCGGGTGTTCTCGATGCAGAGCCGCTCCGGGTGATGCTCTTCCACGCCCCGGAAGTAGGCGACCTCGGCAGCTGGGAGGATGCAGGGCAGATCATCCTGCGCCCCGACAGCTTCCCGCAGCTGTTCCAGCGCCATGGCCCGCCGCTCCAGATACATGGTCACGCTGTTCTGCCCGGCGTAGTAGTGCGAGGTCGCGCAGACCTCTGCCACGCCCATCTCCGCCAGCCTGTGCAGCATCTCGATGGACATCTCCACGCTCTTGCTGCCATCGTCCATCCCCGGCAGGATGTGGGCGTGCATCTCTACAAGGCCGCCTGCATTCATTTTCCGCATCCCCTCCTTCGTGTCGTTCTGATAAGGCCAGAAACGGTATCTTCCATTGAGGTAATGGAGGGCATACGCAATTTTTCTTTGATGCTATGCGGTTCGTTCTTTTTGACTGCCCCTGAGTGACTCTTTATATATCCTGTCCGACAGGGCGTAGACACGCTGTAACGCTTTTCGCTTCCGATTCAAATCGGAATGGACATAGCGCTGTAAGGTGACATTTGCGTTGGCATGGCCCAGTAGCTCACTCAGCGTTTTGATGTCGCAGCCCGCCTGCAAGCAGGTGGTGGCAAAGGTGTGTCGGAGCACATGGGGGTGGATCGTGCGCAGAGCAGCCCGCTTCAGATAGCAGCGGATGCTTTTGCGGTAACAGCGTGGCTCGACCGGACGGCTTTCGGTTCCTGAGAGGAACCATGTGTCAGGCGTGACGTCTTTGCTCAACTTGCGAAGGATGGCGACAAGCCCAGTGGAGAGAGGAATTTCCCGGGTGGATTTTCTTGTCTTTGGCGTCTGCACGATGAGTTTTGTGTGGCCGTCTCCAAGGGGAATGCGGCAGACAGTATGCTGGATCGTCAGAATGCCGTTCTTAAGATCGAAATCACTCCACTTCAGCCCGCATACTTCCCCGATACGCAAGCCAAGTTCCATTTGCAGGAGCACCCCGATTTTTCTGGGTGTGGGCGGGTCCAGAAGGAATGACCGGAGAGCGGCTTGCTCTGCCAGACTCAGAGGCCGTGGTTCTGCTTTTTTCTGTCGTGGAAGCTTCACACAGAGTTCCAGAGGCGGCATCAGATGGAGGCGTGCCGCATATTTGCAGATACGCTTCAACATCCCGAAGCATTCTTGCGCAGAGGATGTTCCCAACGGCTTGTGGCTGTTGTCGCTGGGTGACAAAATTTGCAGGAAGAGCCGCTCCAAGGTCGATTCATTCAGTTCAGAAACCGGCAGATCGCCCAAAACCGGCAGCAGATATTTGTGCAGAGTGTACTGATAGTGCGTCAGTGTGGATTCTTTCACGCCCTGTGCAAAGGAAGCAAGCCACAGTTCGGCCAGCTCCGAAAAGCGCATGGATGCCCCGGACAGCTGATAAAAACCGGACATGGCTTTCCGGCGTGTCAGCTCAGTCTTTACCTCCGAATAGGAATAGCCGTAAAGATACCCCCAGATGGCTTTTCCATCGGCCCGTCCTTTGATATATCGACCCTCCCAGCGGCCATCTTTGCGTTTATGAATATTTTCTCCTCGTCTTGCCATTGTAAATCTCCCCGGTTGGACACCTATCTGACCATTTATCCCAAACTTAATGGAATGTTTCGGTCTTTTTCCCTCTGAGCGGCTCTTGTTTTTGCACAAAATGACGTAATATAACACATTTATGCCGAGTTATCGCATTACATTTTATGGGAAATGCTATTGAAGCGCAGATAGAATTATGATAAAATAGGCTGAGAATTAAGACAACAAAGAATAAAAAGCGGTATCCTCCATTACCTCAATGGAAGATACCGCTTTCAGTATGGCTTGTTTTGGCCGTTGGATACATGCTTTCTCGATTTTGCTCCGGTCTGGGGAGAGAAAACAACTTTTTTCGTTCTGCCGGAATAGGGTGGGGCCTGAATTTTTAATCACCCCGCCCCTGTATGTGGAAAACTTCTCGATTATCGTTCCCAAAACAAAAAGCCGGCATACCATGCGTAAATGCACGATATACTGGCTGATTTCGTTTTAGATGTGCTTCACTGTTGAAAGACCGTTCCAACGTCAGATTCGTGTTTTTGCTGCTTTCTGCAAACTCATCCTATAGCAGGAACGCTAGATTCCTCAAGGGTCTTTTCGATACAGGTGGTCTTCCTGAACCAGAAGCAGGTTCGGATTTTCTGCGGACATCTCTACCAGCCGGTCGGTGAAGCCACTCTTGGAAAACAGACCATATGCGATTTCATAGCCTTTGAATACGGTTGTCAGTTCTTTGGACTGGCCTTTTTCCTGCAAAGCGGAGTAAACAGCCACGTCCACAGGCTTTGCATGGTATTTGCACTCACCAAGGAAGAGCCGCTTGTGCTGGTTATCTACCGCCGCAACATCGATTTCAGTGTCTCCCTCTGTATCGTTCCGCCAGTAAGAGCCGATGCGTGACGGTGAAAAGGCGATTTTTCCTGTCCGGCACAGCTCTGCAAAAATATTCCGACAGATGCTTTCATACACGAATGCAACGAATTTCTGCTTGAAGTCCTTGTTCATCTCATCCAGAACGATCTGCTGGTTGTCCAGTTCCAGTTCGCCTTTGAATGGATACACATACCGGAACCAGAAACGGATAAAATTGTCTGAGACATAGTACAGACCTTTGCGGGAGCGCTCCGGGTTCTTCTCTGTAATCGGCACATTTTTGGTGACGAAACCAAGATCGATCAAGGTTTTCAGGTAGGGCGTGATGGCGGATGTATCCTGCTCCATCGCTATTCCGATTTTGCTCAGTTTGTGGTTGCCGTCCGAGATGGCCTTCAGGACAGAAAAATAGTTGATAGGTGTTTGGACCTCTTCATTAAGGAGGAAATCCGGCTCTTCATACAGAAATCCGTTTTTGGACAGCACAACGCTGCAAATCTGCTCTGTCAAAGGTTCATTTGTCTGGAAAAATTCCATATATTTGGGCACGCCGCCTGTGATGGCATACTGCTCTACCGCCTGCTCAAATGACAGATCCTGCGCCGCATACACATCGGTAAACTGCAGCGGCGTCAGCCGGATCTGTGCTGTTCTGCGGCCATAAAGAGGGCTGTTATACGCCAGTGCATGTTTTTTCATCATGCTGATGAGCGAGCCGCAGAGGATCAACATGACATTGTGGTCTTTCAGCGCCTCATCCCACGCGTTCTGCAAGATGGACGGAAACTCCGGGTTCGTCTTTACAAGATACGGAAATTCATCTATGACAAGTACCTTTCTCTCGTCCGGGTGATCGTCTGCGACCACTTGGAACAGGTCGAGCCAGTCTGTAAATGTCACTTTACTGAGCATGGGATTTTTTGTTGTCCGGGAAAGAACTCCGGCAAATCGCTTCATGCTCTGCGCTTCGCTCTCCGTTGTTGCCAGAAAGTAGAATGCACGCTTGTCCTTGATGAATTCTTTGATCAGCGTTGTTTTTCCGACGCGCCGTCTGCCGTAGATTACTACAAAACCGCTTCCACGGTTCAGTTCGGTGTTCAGCGTCGCCAATTCAGATGTCCTGCCGATGAAATCCATACAGCCCACCTCTTTTAGCATAATCTGAATTATGATAATTTTAATTATATTGTATTCGCGGTAGGGGAATCTGTCAAGAGTCAGATGCTCTTCCAACAATAGTCCTTATGTATTTCTACCATCAAACAGCTGCCTTAACGTCAGATTTATATTCTGGGGCAACATTTGTCATTATTATATGTAGAAAGATGACGCTTCTTGCCCCAAATCTCACAATGTTTAAAACTCGACCAAGAACCAGAATAGCACATCTCTGTTTTCATTTGCTTTTCCATCTTTGACTCTTTTTTATCGCGTCCTCGCACAGCTTGTACACCATAGATTGCGAGTTTTTTGTTCCGTGTGGTCGGTTTCATTGGACGGTTTCTATACTCTGCAAATACTTTTGATATCATAATGCCTGTATATAAATCTTTCCATTTCATTGGCTGATTGAGGTGTTCTTTTATCCAATCCACCAGTACCGGCATCCGATATGGTGAGATGCTCTGCTTCAGGGTGCGGTCCTTGATTTCAATTCCCATCCCAATCGCTTTTGTTGTGAACAGAAAACGCTTTTGGAGCATTCGGTCTTTGATGCAATCCTCAAGGGAATCCAGCTTCTTCCCGTACCTTGCATTGTTTTCAGAGCAATAGTACCCGGCGGCATCACCGAACAGCTCTTTCATTTTGACAAGGTCATCACCGCCGGACATAAAGATAACGGCTTTTTCATCCGCCGGGATGTCGTGCAGTATCATTTCCAGATTGTCTCGTGCGTAGAAGTACATCCGTGCAATGTGGGCATTATTCTGTGGGAGCGTATAGATACGGTCAGGCGGCGTTTCAGTGGCGGCATTCAACATCTCGTACACCTGCCCGCCGGTTGCGCTCATATAAATTACCACATGGTCTTTCTCTGCTCTTTGCAGAACTTCCAACGATAGATAGGTGTTGATATTATAGGTGGAGAAGTCCGTGAGGTAGTGACACTCGTCAGCTACAATGTACTTGGGACTAGATAGAGACTCTTTCAGTCTGTCGGGGGCATTTCTGCAGAGCTTTTCAATGTGCTGGTAGGTCTGAATCACCAGAGCATCTTTATAGAGATGTGTTTCATTGGCAGCTTCTTGGCCGATGTCGGCGATTTCTGCTTCCATCCTGCGGCGTATCATCTCTGCATGGAGTGAGTTCAGCGGACACAGATAGAGGATAGTATCGTTCTTTTCGCCGTTGCTCGTCCGCGATATTGAGTCGTTCCAGCTCAGCAAGTACCGCTTGCGCAGATTCACGGTGCTCTTTTTCTTCATCCTCTGTGACAGGAGCTTCCGCCAACTCCTTCTGGTAATCGTCATAAAGGTGGGTTCCCTCCCGTTCATCGGCGATTTTCAAAAAAAAAAAAAAAAAATCCGCCGAACGGCCATCTCGTTTCCATAGCTCCTGTTGCTCCTTTCCAATAAAAAAATGCAAGGTCAAGCACTTTCACCCGGCCATGCACCATGGTTTCTGCAGCGGTTCGGCACGCTTCAATTACCAAAATTGCCATTGAAAAGTGCGTTCCCACCTGCTAAAATGGAAAGTAGGGAATCTCTGTCTGCAAACAATTTTCCCGTTTCCATGGCCGCCTTCCTGTTACCCTCAGGAAAGGCGGTTTTCTTTATGAGAAAAGATCGGACAAGTCTTCCGGCGCTTCCTGCGGACATGGCTCAGCTTCATTGTATACGTCACAAAGACTCTCGTTCGTGCAACAGCTGATTTTGAGTTCCGGCAGTCCCTCCGCGTTCAGCGTAGGTGTGATGCGGAGGTCTGTGTCGCCGCTCAGTGTGAGGATTAGTCCTTTGCTGAGTGTGGATTCCCACATACTTGGCCAGATGCACCCTTCCTCCATCGTGGTGGTTCGCCCGGATAGAATGCTGTCCAGAAGCAATGCGGCGTCCATCTCTGCCTTTGGCTCGTCTACGTGGAATCTGGTATCTGTCATGTAAATATCGATCATTTTCTGTCTCCTTGTTTTTACTTTTGGCTGATTGCTCCGAAACGGCTGGCTAAATCTCATGATGAGCACGTTCCATTTAGCGGGGCATCCTGCGTCTGACGGATTTTCCCCAGTACTGCATTTTGGGCCAACATCATCACAGAGTGGCTCACTTCCGCCTTTGTGCGCTGGAGCTCGGCTATGACCTGCTCCAGCGTTGTCAGCTTTTTCTGGCCACGCCGTCACGGATGGTATACCTTATGGCAGCATTCAGCGCAGCGTCCAGGGACACATGATACGTACAGGCGTCGTATGCCGTTTTGCCCTCCCGCGTTGTATGAGCTTTATTCAGGATATAGCTGTTGTTGTCGGCGGTCAGATAATATTTTCCACAGATGGGAATCATATGGTTGCCTCCTATGCTCTCTTTTGACGTCCGATAAATTCTTCATAGCATCGTTGTAATCTTCCGGAAAGGCTTTTTTGACAGTCCATGGTGCATCACCTTCCTTGAGTTGGACAAGGCTGACTTTCGGAGTGAAACTCTTAAGCCCTTAGGCCTGTTTCCTTTCCCGAACCTTGATGATACCTTCCAGAGTATCTGCAGCAGCTGCATCAGCACTCTGGATGGCCGATGCATGGTAATTCAATGTCGTGGATGTCTGTGCATGCCCAAGTCGCCCGGAAACCGTGGTGATCGGTGTGCGCGCGGCGATAAGGATACTGGCATTGGTGTGGCGGAGGCTATGAAAATGCACCTGTGGAAGGCCATGTTCTGTCAGGAATTTCGGAAACCATGTCGAGATGATATCCGGGTCCATGGGCTCTTTCGCGGCCTACGAAATTGAAAAAATCATTGAGTCCAATACGAGGCAAGTAGAGCTTTGTAATGGAGTTGTAACAACAGAACACGAAAGAAAATGGGCGTTGGAACACTTGGAGGAAATGGCAAGTAAGCATTGCGTTTCAACAGGTGGTATAAAAAAACAGCTAAATAATGACCTTTCTCTTGGTTTGGAAGAAACTTCTGATGATTCCATCCCGGAAGAAAAAACATATTACAAAGGCGGGACAGTAAAAGGCGGGATGATAAGAGAAATCGAAACCATTGTGGCTACCATGAACGAGGATGGGCGAGAGGCTCTCCTTCGCCACGCCCGTGAACTGGCCCAAATCCCTGCTTATCAAAAGGAAACCGAGAACTTGTAAGGGTGAAAATTGTTGCTGTCAGGCAGCTGACCGCCCCTGTATGCCTTCATTTTTAATCAAACGCTCCGGTAACCCATCCGGTGCGCCCGTGTAAGCCGCCTTGGCGTTGTCGCATTTCTGTCGCACTTTTGGCTTTCTGCCGGGCCGATATAACAAAAAGAAACCCACGACCGAATCCGCTTTATCAACGGTCGATCGTGGGTTTTTCTTTGGTGCGCTCGAGGGAACTCGAATCCCTGGCCCTCTGATTAAAAGAATCCAAGGCGCATCATTCGTCAAATTTCAAAAGTTCGAAGAAGCGTTATTTTTATCGTATCATCGCAAAACACGCCTTTGCACACACCGCATTGTCTGCATACAGTGTAATGCTTTGCAACCGTTATCCAGATATTCAGGTGTGCAAAAAGTGTGCAAAAATGTGCAGACGGGCAAAACAAAGCCCAATGGACAAATCAATCACCGGTTTTATGGCAGGGTTTAGGACATCCGAACAGACACCGTTTGATATAGAAATGAGGTTCACCATGAACAAACTGCTTTCCTGCCGCTTCAATATGGACACCAACCGGGTGGAAGCCCGGTTCGAGGATGGCACCACTCTTGCCATCGACTGCATCGCCGTGGAGGACGAGTACGGCAGCACCCCGGCACAGCGGGCAGAGCTGGACTGGCTGCTGTATAATAAGCCCTTGGAGTACGCCCAGCTTGTGCTGGGTGGAGAGATAGAGCGTTATCTGTCGCTTGGCTGCGACCATGGCAGACTGGAAGATTGATTACTTCGAAAGGCCATTGCCATTTGAGTACCAATTGAATATACTATAAACAGGAGAGCGGACGTCACTCCGCTGGTGTGGCTGACACCTAAAATCCGATCTGATGCAAGACGTAAGGGCTTGAGGCTGGCGGGCAGCGATAAAACCCGAAAGCGATGCAGGACATAGGAGCCTGAGGTTGGCGGACAACGATAAAATCAGTCACAAGGGACATCGGACAGCACCACGGTGTTGTAGATGCCCCTTTTATTTCTGCTCAACTCGCTACCGATAGCAGACCTATTCCATTATCTTCCATAAATTCAGTTTTTGTCAAGACTATCACAATTTCAAGATTTTTCAGATGTTTTGTTAATTTTTCTGATTTTAGGTGTATAATCAGTACAAACAAGAAACTGCACTCTCATGCATATTTCTGCAATCACCTTATCTGGAGGTCTAATATGGATTCTGAAAAGATTGCTACAAATCATGTTGAACTTGCCATAAGCAAAACGGGTCACTTGGTTTCTCACATCAATTCCAATGATAAAGAGCCCTCATGGGATGGAGATGTAGAAGTCTATAAAAAGTCCGGCCACGTTCATGCAAAAGCTGACTTGATTTTAAAAGTACCTGTTCAGGTCAAAGGTCATATTAAACCAAATCTAAAGAAAAAGAGCATAAAGTATTCTATCCAATATTCTGATTTAAGAAACTATCTTTATGTTGGAGGAACCATCTTTTTTGTCGTGTATTTCGATAAGGAAGATGAGCATTATACTATATACTATGTTGGACTTCTTCCGTTCGACCTCAAAAAAATGCTCAAGGACTATAAAGGAGATTTCTCTAAATGCAAAAGCATTGAATTAAAAGTTTTTCCGACCAAAAAAGAAGATATCGATGATATCTTCCTTAATTTCGCGCATCACATGAATAGGCAACGCGCCGCTATCAATAGCGCGCTCTTATCCTTCGATTCAGACTTACCCACCAACACTATTTCTCTAGGCTATTCTACTAGTGCAGCAAAACATTACGATTTGCCCCTTGATTATTTTTTTGACCACGAAACTTACATTTATGCTGTTCTCCCTCAAAAAGTCGAACTGCCCATTGCTCATCTTGACCGTATTGAGTTATTTTCGTTTACACGAGATGCTCCTATCAGCATTGATTCTAAAGTTTATTTTGAGAGTTATACTGTCACACGTTCTAAATCATCTACGGTCATTCGTTTTGGTAAGGGAATACAGATGAGTTTCAGTACAGCGCAATCCTTGCCTACAAAATTCAATTTTACTTTATCCGGAACACTATCAGAGCGTATCAAAGATGCAGAGTTTATGGTTGCTGCCCTTTCTGCCCATCACTATGAAATCAATGGTGGAAAAATCGCTTTCAGTGAAGCTGATTGTGCCAATCTTCCTACACTTCAAAAAAAGCTTTCCTTTCTTCTAGATGTGAAAAAGACGCTAGAGGCAGTTCATGCAACAGCCGACCTCGACTGTTCTTCCCTTTCTGTCACAGACAATACTAATCTTAGCATCTTGAGAGCTGCACTAATCGACAAAGAACCAATCAAGATGTGTTCAAGCCAATCGCTTCTTCGAAGCTGCCATATTGCTAATCTAGAACTTCTTTTATGGGTTGTTCCGACTGAAGAAAATAGTGAATACCATAACATCTATGATTTTAACTATGTACCACTGATATATCGCGAGTTTGACAAAAATGATAAAGAATATCCATCCACTCACTTTGTCATGTTAAATAAAGATGCAATGTTGAAGTACTGCAATATCGACTATAACGCGCTACTTGATGCCGTTCAGCACGTTCCTTTTTCCGAAGATTATTCTCATTCGCTCAATGCACTTCTTCTTGAAATGCTTAAAGCATACGATGAAAGTAAAAATAGTCGCATTGAGCTACTATCCACTGCGACTACCCTCGCGCTTTGGATTAAGGATTCTGATCCATATACAGAGCATCCGATTGCTATTCTCAACTATCTTCAGTCCGTCAAACGCTCTCGCATATTGACTTCGACTGAACAAGCCGAAATTCTTTCTCTTATTGAAGTAGCCCAAGACAATGAGTCTATTTACGTTGGTGCATATCTACTATTAGATAATCCTGTTGCGGCTAAAATTCACTTTGATAAGCTACCTGAAGAATCACAGAAGTTCTTTGAATCTTGTCCCATCTATCATTTTATGCCAAATGGACAACCTACCATTTCTGCTCTGACAGAAGGGTAACAAGTGATGCCCACCCGCCCATGGTTTTTCCATGAGTGAGTGGGCATCGTTTTGTTAATCGAGATTTTTCGGCAAGCGGTCATACAGAACCACCGTGTCTTGCGTTTCGATATGTACACGCTCTTTCTTCAGGAGCGTTCGAGAACGTTGGTTTGCACGGTAGTCACGGCCGCTTTCTTCAAAAGCAGAACAACACAGAAAGTCACATACCGCATTGCCGGAGGGAGATTCCCGGATAATGAACACAAAGGCAGTTGGTTCGATCTGGCTGGAAATCAGGTAGTCCGCTTTGATTTTGGTCACGAACGGATAGAACTGGGGCATATAGGAAAACAAATCAAACTCCTGTTCCAGTATTTCTTTCAACCGCACCAGTGCCAGCAGACGCGGTTTCACATACTCCTGATAGAGTGTACCCTTCTTTACCTTGTCGTAGGTGATCTTGCCGGATAGAATCATATCCACTGTTTTGCGCGGGCTATACCGGGGAAGGGCAATATCTTTCAGGTAGTGGAACCCAGCAAGGTGAGGGAAGTCCTCTGGTGAAAATGTCAGCTTGATCTCGTGCAGTTCACCCTTATAGCCGTAGGTGAAAACATAGTGGTACTCAGTCAGTTCTTTCCAGACTTCTGCTGCCCGATACAAAATATCTTGCTGTTCGTCCTGCACATTTTCACCTTCCCTCAAAAAAATAGAAGCCCTGCCGAAAGGCAAGGCTCCTATTAAGCGTTTTCTTTCGATTCATCGAATCTATTCGGCTTGTGGTTATCGCTCAACCCACGGTCTGGCTCCACAATCGGCTGATACCGAACCAGTCCACTGCTTCATCGCCACCGATAGCTGGTCAATGCCGCTATCCTCTAGTTTTATTATACCACAAAAGGACGTAAGTTCAAGTGCTTAAATTTAAAAGCACTCAATCATATTATATGCTAAAGGGGTTTGGCCATTGCAATGTTTGCAAACGTCATACACCACCCTTGCCATCGACTGCATCGCCGTCGAGGATGAGTACGGCAACACTCCGGCACAGCGGGCAGAGCTGGACTGGCTGCTCTACAACAAGCCCTTGGAGTACGCTCAGCTTGTGCTGGGTGGAGGGACGGAGCATTATCTTTCCCTTGGCTGTGACCACGGCAGACCGGAAGATTAAGCCCTTATAAAGAACACGATGCCCACCGACCTATGGTTTTCGCCATAAGCTGGTGGGCATCTGTTGTTCTGGCTTATAATTCACTGATGGTTGCAGTAATGGGCTGCATGAGGATTCGCCTGACCGGGGTATATACTGCCAGCACCACAGCCGCCAGCTTCGGCAGAGATCATGCGTTTCAGCTGTGCATCATCCATCCCGATGGCACGCA
>ERZ505841.31-NODE-31-length-75727-cov-6.6545_pt1 | contig 75727 bp, 52 predicted proteins | sample MGYA00513093_ERZ505841 | MGnify/ENA metagenome assembly ERZ505841
GAGTTCAGACGTGTGCTCTTCCGATCTTCACCTCAGTATAGATGACCGGGAACTTTTGTAGCGTGGTGATGATGATGCGTGCGCCGTTGTTGATAGCATCCCGCAGGTCGCCGGAGTTTTTGTCCTCGCCGATGGCCTCTACCGCACCCAGCGTATGGTCGAAGCCGGAGATGGTCTCCTGCAGCTGTGCATCCAGCACGGTGCGGTCAGTCACCACGATGACGCTGGCAAACATCGGCTTGTTCTCGGTGTTGAACAGGGAAGCCAGCCGGTACGCCGTCCAAGCAATGGAGTTGGACTTGCCCGACCCGGCGCTGTGCTGGATGAGATAGTGCTGCCCGGCACCCTTTTGCCGCACATCTGCCACCAGCTTGCGCACCACGTCCAGCTGATGGTACCGGGGAAAAATCAGGGCCTTGCCATCCTGCAGGCTCATAAACTTTTGCAGGATGTCCATCATGCTGTCCTTCTGGAACACTTCTTCCCAAAGGTAGGCGGTAAGGTAGCCGCTGTGGTTGGGCGGGTTGCCTGCGCCGCCGTCCCGTCCGGCACCGTTAGAGCCCTGATTGAAGGGCAGAAAGCGGGTGTCCTTGCCTGCCAGCCGGGTGGCCATCCACACCTCGGTCAGGTCTACGCAAAAGTAGCCCAGAATGCGCTTATTGAACTGGAAACACACCTCCCGCGGGTCCCGGTCGTGCATCCACTGCTGCTTGGCGTTCTCCACAGTCTGCCCGGTGAACTGGTTCTTCAGCTCAAAGGTGAACACCGGGATGCCGTTTACCGCCAGCACCATGTCCACCGAGTTGTGGGTGGTGTCGGAGTAGAACCACTGCCGGTTGCAGGTGATCTCGTTTTGAGCGTAGCGCTGGGCGTCCTTCTGGTTCAGCGCGGACTCCGGCTGAAAATAGCACACCCGGAACCGCCGTCCCCGGTGCTTGAACCCATGCCGCAGCACCGAAAGCAGCCCATCCGCATCGCAGGCATTGTTAAAGGTCGTGCAGAACTTTCGCACCGGGTTTACCGGGTTCTGCTTTTCAAAAAATGCCCACTCGTTGGGCTGGGTCTTTTGCACAAAGCGGATCAGGGTATCCACAAACAGCCCCAGCTTGGGGTCGTAGCAATCCCCGTTGCGGGTGTAGCCCCCGGCAGGGGAGAGCAGCGCCGCCGCAATGTCCGATTCAAACTGCTTTTCGGTGGTGTTGAGGGGCATGGTTAGACCTCCTTTATTTCTTTCCAATTTAGCAGTCGCATCAGGTAAACTAGAATTAAGAGCAAATCAGTTACAAAAAGAATAATGAATATATAACGAACGAATAGATACAAAGTATAACTTTCGGTGCAAAATGGGATAAGAGCAATTGGGATGACAATGCTTGTGATGGTGATAAAAGCAAAGATAAATAAGCCGGATATCATGCCTTTTGGATGCTTTAAGCCTGGAATAGAAAATTCATATTGCTTTTTTTGGAGATTTAATAGTTGCAAATCATTTGTTATTTCGGCGATTCTTTGAGTGTTTGATTCGTAACGATTTTTGTCCCATAGAGTTGACCTTACTTCTGGAGGAGGAATAAATAGGGATGCTGAGGTAAGCGAGAGACGGTCATAGATGGAGTTAGAGGATGAATGAATTTTTTGCTGCTGTTCGTGTTCGAATATTTCAAGCTGACGTTGTATTACCTTAAATAAATCGCTTATAAAATTGAGATGGCAAGTATATTGTTTGAGAATGATAGCTTGGATTTCATCAGCGGTTTTATAATTGTGGCTTTGCAGAGCATTGTTGTACTGCGATAATACTTCTTGCCCTATGTTCCAAAAAGGTCGCATGGCTTCTTTTTCGATGGAGGGCGAGGAAAGACTTGTATATAATTTGTCAAGGTCGCCATTACGAGCAAACGAAAGAAAATTCGCATCTATGAAATCTAAGGCGTCACTTTCGTTGTTTTCATCTTGGAGAGATTCCTTTAAGGAAATTTTGACGGAAATTTCTTTGTCAAGCGAGCGTAGTTTATCAAGTGTAGATGAGCGATTTTCGCTGATTGAAATAAGCTTACTTGCAATAAAGCCTCCGAGAATTGCAACGAAGCTTGCTGATATTGAAGCTATTGTGGTCAATAGTGTTGTTAAATCATAAATAGGAACAGCACCCATTTTTACACCTCCCTCTTTCCCGTTACAACCTCATAAATCAAACTTTTCTTGTAGCTTTCCAGTTCTTTTACCAGCTGCTCCTTCTTTGCAATCAGTCTATCAATCTCGGCACACTTAGCGTCAAGGTAGTTGGCGATTTCTTTTTGCTCGGTTAGTGCAGGAACAGGCAGAAGATAATTACAAACAGTAGAAATATTAACATGAGGGGAAGTGCTTCCAATCGTGTCTGCAACTCCCTGTAGATATACGGGCTCCGAATTAAGGGTATACATTGCATATTTAGGGTATAAGAATTTGGTATTACAACGGAATTGCATAATACGTTGTCCTAAACAATATTTGTTGCTTTCTGGAACAATACACGCTAATCCCCAACGCTCACCTTCGCGTCCATAAACAATATCATCTTTATCTAATGTTAAACGGCGTGTGCGTTTCTTGTACTCAGAGGCATCAAGACGGTACATATCTTCATCACAGCGAAGAGAAGCTAAAGCTTGGTCAGCAGTTCGAATTACATAGTAATTTCCTGTAAAGGAGTAAGTGGGTGTTTCATGTGGACAGTCAACAATAACATTCATTAAATATTTAAGCTTAATATGTGAACATTGTTGTGTTGCTACAGCCTGCGTAATAACTGCCTGCTTGAGCTTTTTGTATTCCTCAATGCTGGAACGTGCTTTAGCGATTAGAATCTCGATATCTGAATAAACTGAATCCAAGTAACAGGCGATTAGATGTTGATTTTCTAAAGGAGGAAGAACACAGGCTATATTGCCTTGACTAGTTGAATTTATGATTTGCAAAACATTTCCATTTCCAAAAAGAAGATATTGAGATTCTTGAGCAATGGTTAAATAATAACCATATTTCCAAAACATCAAATCGTTAAAAATAAGCGCATTGATTTGCTGATTACAGGCACATGATATGGAAGAATAGCCAACTTTTCCAAGACTTCCGATACAACACACATAAACCGTATTTGGCGGCATAATTCGAGCACAAAGTGCACCTTCGGAAGTTAGATATTCAGATGTTTTTGAAATAGAATGAGAGTATCCTAAATTATCAGGTTTTATCCATGGAATACCCGTACTAGCGTAGTAATTTGAATCAGAAGTTTTTGTGGGAGTATTTCCCGTTTGAATAGAAGCGAATCTCTTGAGTGGAGCGACTTCCCATCCCTCTGGAATTTCCCCAATCCATTCAATGCCGCTGTCTTTCATTTTCCGCGCCATGGTCAGCCCTCCTTATGGAACAGCTCTGCCAGCCCGGCGGAGATATCCTGTTCCAGTGCGGTGATGCGCGCCACGATATCCTCCACGGCTTCCGGTGCCTGATACTCATAGAAATAGCGGGTCATGGGGATCTCGTAGCCCACCTTGGTCTTGCTTTGGTCGATCCATGCGTCGGGGGCGTAGGGCAGAACTTCCCGGGCAAAGTAGGCGTCAATATCCTGCACCAGCGGCACGTTTTCGGTGTCACGCAGGCTGGTGTCCGGCACAGGCTTGCCGCGTTTCTGGATGATGTTGCCTGCCTCGTCCCGCTGGGGGCGCTCCACCACGATCTTGTTGTAGCCGAACTCCACGCTCTCGAACACCTTGCTCTCGCAGTAGATGCCGTTTTTGTCGCCGTACACCTTGCCGTTGGCAAACTCACCGTAGGCGGTGACGATCAGCTCCCGGCAGGCATCGGTGATGTCGTTGCGCTTGGTGCCGATGCTCTTGCGGCGTGGCTCGAAGCAGTGGCTGGCGTCAATGAGCTGTACCTTGCCTGCACGGTGGGCGGGCTTATCCTTGCTGAGCACCCAGATGTAGGTGGAGATGCCGGTGTTCATGAACATATCGGTGGAAAGCTGGATGATGCAGTCCAGCCAGTCGTTTTCCAGAATATACTGCCGGATGTTGCTGGGGCCGCTGCCGGCATCGCCGCTGAACAGGGGAGAGCCGTTCTGGATAATGGCCATCTTGCCCTTGTTTGCCAGCTTGGCAAGGCCGTTCAGCACAAAAAGCTGCTGACCATCGCTGATCTTGGGCAGACCGGGCGCAAAACGCCCCATCTCGCCCCGGGCGGCCTCGGCTTCCACCGCCTTCTGCTCCCGCTTCCAGTCGATGCCGAAGGGCGGGTTGGAGATGATGTACTGGAAGGTGAATCCGGGGAACTGATCTTCCGACAGAGTATCACCGAACCGCATATTGTTGGGGTCGCCGCCCCGGATCATCATGTCCGCCTTGGCGATGGCAAAGGTGGAGGGATTGAACTCCTGCCCAAAGCAGGTCACCTCAATGTCGCTGTTCAGCTCGTGGATGCGCTCCTCCATGCAGCTCAGCATCTGGCTGGTTCCCATGGCCATATCGTAAACGGTCATGCTGCTGGTGTCGAGATCGGCTTCGGACAGCAGCAGGTCGGTCATCAGGTAGATGATGTCCCGGCTGGTGAAGTGCGCTCCGGCTTCCTCGCCAAAGCTCTCGGAGAATCGCCGCACCAGGTCCTCAAAGATGTAGCCGCAGTCCATGGCGCTGATCTTGTCCGGGCCGAGATAGCCCTTCTCAGAGCCGAACTCCTTGATGACGAGGTAGAGGGTGTTGCTCTCCACCATCCGCTTGATGATGTTGTCAAAGTCGAACTTTGCCAGCACATCCTGTGCGTTGGCAGAAAAGCCGGACAGGTAATCCCGGAAGTTGGATTCAATGTTGTCCGGGTCTGCCAGCAGGGTCTCGAAGGTGAACCGACTGGTGTTATAGAACTGGTAGCCAGAGGCCTTCTGCAAAAAGCCGTCGATGACCTGCAGCTTTTTCACCTTCTCGTAGGTGTCCAGCACTGCCTGATGGGTGGGCAGCAGACAGTCGTGGAACCGCTTCACCACGGTCATGGGCAGAATGACCAGACCGTACTCGTGGGGCTTGAACGGCCCCCGCAGCATATCGGCCACATTCCAGATCATGGCGGCTTTTTCGGCAATGTTGGCACCTACGGCGGTGATCTTATCGTTTGGCATACGTTGCTCCTTGATTTTTGTGATAGGTGGACATCCTAATTTTACAACAATGGATGTCCTATAAATTGGATGGCAGGGTGCTTCTCCTGAAAAATGATTCTTGCATCTATTGTACCACGATAAAAGTAGAAACACCATATTCCGGCAAAAGAAAATGCCCGCCTGAAAATCAGACGGACATACTGTAAATCAAATCATCTGAAAATGCCGCAATGCCTCCACAATCGCATCCTCTTTTTCCTTCGGACACTTGGGCTGCTTCGCATTTTCGTTTTTTGCTTTATGGTAATTCTCTCGCTCAATAATGCCGTACTTCTGCTTCACCTGTGCGATATAGAGGTTGGAGACCTTGAGCTGATGATGCTCCCATACATAATCCAGAATCTCGTTGTAAGTCGCCTTGCTTTCCGCAGCAGTCACATCCAGTTCATCCATGCTGACGTCCACTTCGATGTGTCGCTCGACATGGAGTTTGGTCAAAAGGAGAACCGCTTCACAATGCCGTGTTCGTGGAAAAAGGTCCACCGGCTGCACCTTCTCCGCATGATACCCATGCTCTTCGAGCCATGCGGCATCTCTTGCGGCGGTGGAGGGGTTGCAGCTGACGTAGACCACCCGGCGGGGGGACATCTGGGCGACGGCGGAAAGGGTCGTTTCGTCGCAGCCCTTGCGGGGCGGGTCGAGCATGATGACATCAGGACGCAGGCCCTCAGCGGCGAGGCGGGCGGCGGCCTGACCGGCGTCGGCGCAGAAGAAGCGGCTCTTGGCGGCGACGGCGTCGCCCATCCGGGCGGCGTTGGCCTTGGCGCTGTCAATGGCCTCGGGTACGATCTCCACGCCGATGAGCTCCCGACAGCGGCCGGCCATGGAGAGACCGATGGTACCCATGCCGCAGTAGAGGTCGAGCAGAACGTCCGAGGGCTCCAGCTGGGCGTACTCGGCAGCGATGCCGTAGAGCCGCTCAGCGGCCAGTGTGTTGACCTGGTAGAAGGAGAGGGGGCCGAGCCGGACCGGCACACCGCAGAGAGTATCCTCGATATAGCCCGGGCCGTAGAGGGAGATGGTCTCCTCGCCGAGGATGACGTTGGTCTTCTTGGCGTTGACGTTGATGAGGACGGACGCAATATCGCTGAACTGCTCCCGCAGCGCGGCCACGAGCTCCTCGCTGTGGGGAAACTTCGGGCGGGTGCAGACGAGGCAGACCATGATCTGGCCGCTGTGGGTACCCCGGCGCAGGAAGATATGCCGAACAAGGCCCTTGCCGCTCTCCTCGTCGTAGGGCTGGATGCCGTGGGCGGCGAAGAAGCTGCAGAGCGCGTTGCCGATGTCGTTCAGGACGCCGGGCTGTAATCTGCAATCGGGGCAGGGGACGATGCGGTGGGTGCGGCCGGCGTAAAAGCCGATGCAGGGCGCACCGTTTTTGTCGCGGCCCACCGGGAACTGTACCTTGTTGCGGTAGCGGTCCACCTCAGGGGAGGAAAGGGCATCCAGCACCGGCACATCCAGTCCGCCGATGCGGCGGAAGGCGTCGGCGACGCTCTCCTGCTTGGAGCGCAGCTCGGCTGCGTAGTCCATGTGCCGCAGGCTGCACCCGCCGCAGGGGCCGGCGACAGCGCAGTCCACCGGGATGCGGTCAGGCGAAGGAGTGAGCAGTTTGTCCAGAATACCGAAGGCATACCGGCCGCAGTCCTTGACGATACGCACCTGAGCCTCATCGCCGGGGGCAGTACCCGGGACGAAGACGGCCTCGCCCTCCGGCGAGTGGGCAACGCCGCTGCCGTCGCTGGAAAGACGCTCGATGCGGAGGGTGAGAAGCTGGTTTTTCTGTAAGGGCATGGAATGATCTCTCCTTATGTCTCGTCAGGGGCGGGCTGGACGTCTGCGTCAGCCTGCGAGGTCATATACTTGCTGGGCGGCACACCTTTGGCGCGCTTGAACACCCGCGAAAAATAGAACTGGTCGAGGAAGCCCACCGATGCCGCCACCTCGGCGATGGACAGTGTGCCGCTGCGCAGCAGCTTGCAGGCCTCGTTGACCCGGTATTCGGTCAGATAGTCGATGGGGCTCTTGCCCACATTGAGCATGAACACCCGATACAGATGGCTCCGGGAGACACCGACGCTCTTGGCGACATCGTCGATGGAGATGTCGTGGGAGTAGTTGAACTGGATGTACTTGATGGCGTTCAGGACATACTGGCTGGAAGAAGAGGTGCTGTGGGGGCGGCTCTCACTGGTCTCCCGCATCAGGGCGGCGATGAAGAGGTAGAGATAGCCCACCATCGCGGCCTCGTCCTGGGGCTGCAGGCCGCGGGAAGAGTAGATGCTGCTCAGGGCCGCCCGCATCCCCTCCAGATCCTGGGTGTGGTGGACGGGAGCAGCGTCGGTGAAAGGCAGCTGCGCCGCAAGCTTGTTGGCGCAGGCACCGTTGAAGCCGACCCAGCTGTACTCCCACGGCTGGGCTTCGTCGGCAGTATAGCGGATGAGCTGGTTGGGGCGGGCAAAGAACAAATCGCCCGGCACGACCTCGTAGGTGCGCCCGCCGACCTCGAACACGCCCTTGCCCGAGACGACCAGATGGATGAGGTAGTGGTCTCGGATGCCGGGACCCCAGGTCTGCCCCGGAGCACAGCGCTCCAGACCGCAGTTGAAGATGGACAGCTCGATGTTGTGGGTGTAGTTCTGCTTGAACGACTGCTTGTAGACGTCTGCCATTGCGGTTCCCTCCTGCCTGTTGGCTCTATAGCCTGAGTATACCACATCTGCCCCCGCAAATTCAACAAAAGTACATCTTATTCTTTGGGCTGGACACCGAAAATCACTTTTTTTGCGGGTTGAAATTGCAAAATGGCAGCGGATGCATTACAATAGCGGTAACAAACCGAACATTGCAGAGAGTGCAGGGAGGGGTTCTGGATGGCAACCAGCAGGCAGCTCAGAGAACAGATCGCAGCAGGAAGGTGGGACGCCGCGCTGGCCGCGCTCTACGGCGGCAGCGAGGAGGTCCTGTCCCGCCAGCGCAGCCGTTATGGTGCGGCCCTCGAGCAGTTTGAGCTTTACTATGGGCCGGGGCGGCAGGTGCGGGTCTATTCGGCCCCGGGCCGCACAGAGCTTGGCGGCAACCACACCGACCACCAGCACGGTTACGGTCTTGCGGGTGCGGTCACGCTGGACCTTGTGGCGGTGGCATCCCGGAACGAGGATGGCTTCATCCGGGTCAAGTCCCGTGGCTTCAACAAGCTGGACGTCATTGATCTGACCGAAGAGGAGCCGCAGCAGGGGGAGAGCACCCACTCGGCCAGCCTCATCCGGGGCATCGCGGAGGGCTTCCGGGCAAAGGGCTGCGATGTGGGCGGCTTCGATGCCTACACGGCCAGCGATGTGCTGCGGGGCTCGGGACTGTCCAGCTCAGCAGCCTTTGAGATGGGCATGGCCATGATCCTCAACACGGAATACGGCTGCGGTCTGGACGCCCCTGCGCTGGCCCGCATCTGCCAGTTTGCGGAGAATACCTACTTCGGCAAGCCCAGCGGCCTGCTGGACCAGCTGACCAGCGCCGTGGGCGGGGTGCTCTTTGCGGATTTTGCCGACCCGGCGGCACCGAAGATCGAGAAGATCCATGCCGACGGCGTCCTGCCCGAGGGCATGACCCTCTGCGTCACCGATACCCGCGCCAGCCACAGCGAGCTGACCGGCGAGTTCGCGGCCATCCGGAACGAGATGGAGGCCGTGGCGGCTTGTCTGGGCGGCAAGGTGCTGGGTGAGGTGGACGAGAAACGCTTCTGGCAGGAGCTGCCCCGCCTGCGGGAGCAATGCGGCGACCGCGCCGTGCTGCGTGCCATCCACTATTTTGAGGAGAATGCCCGTACCCTTGCCCAGAGAGATGCTCTTGCGGCGGGAGACTTTGCCGCCTTTGCCCGGCTGGTGGAGAAGAGCGGCCACTCGTCCTTTGAGTGCTGCCAGAATGTCTACTGCGCTTCTTCGCCGAAGCATCAGGGGCTGTCGGTGGCGCTGGCCATCAGCCAGAGCATCCTTGCAGGCACCGGCGGTGCATGGCGGATGCAGGGCGGCGGCTTTGCCGGAACGATCCAGGCTTTTGTACCGGATGCGCTGGTAAAGCGCTACTGCGCCGCGATGGAGGCGCTGTTCGGCCCGGGCTGCTGCTATCTGCTCTCGCTGCGGGAGCAGGGAGCCGTGCGGGTCATGTAAAACACAAAAAGAATGCCCTGCGGCATGGTGAGGATCCACCGCCGCAGGGCATTTTTGATTTCAGGAAAAATCAGCCGCTCTGAGACTTTGCGTCTGCACGCAGAGCGCTCATATCGTTCTTGTAGGCCTGAAGGTCTTCTGCGGCCTTGCTCGGTCCGCCGAAGAAGAAGGTGTGGACGTCTTCCACGACATTGAAGCCGGCCTTGACCACATTGAACAGCAGCTTCGGAATGAACGAGATGGAGAGAGAGAGCAGTCCACCTCGAAAGAAGAAATCAGTGAAACGGAGATGGTCCGTAAATGAGGTCCATGCGTCACGAAATGCGCCGCCGCCGCCAAGAAGGGCTTTTTCTCCGTCCGGTACAACAGCATAGGAAGAAGGCATCTGGATGCGTTTCATAAACGACTCCTTTCTATCACTCCGTCAAATCAAACAGACTCAGGCAGCTGCAGCCACGATGGGGTCGGTGATGCCGGCATCCTGCTGCTGGGACGCGGCAATATTTGCCTTGGTCTGGGCGTAAGCATTCTTGAGCTCAATGAAGATGGACTTGATCGTGTTATAGATCTGGATGGCCTGCATTGCGCCGTACCAGCCGGCGAGAGCGCCGACCGCCACAGTGGCAGCTTTGCCGGCCTTGTTCTGGCCGTCCCAGTAATAGGAGACCGACTGGGACAGAGTCAAACCATCCTGGTGCATCAGGACGAGGCCGCCAACGGCTGTGCCGAGGGCTGCTTTGCCCATCAGCTGGGCAAAGTTGATCGTAAAGTTGACCACAGACTGAAGCAGGGCCTCAGGATGAAATTCGATGAGATAAGAGCCTATCTGGATGGCACCGCCATCAATATAGGTCATTTCATCGGCAGAGAGGGCCGTGTAGGATGCCGGCATCAGCGGGCTCTGATATGTAAGTTCCATAGTGGGAATGCTCCTTTCGCACATGTGCTCCGTCCACATACGGAGACTAAGTTACCTGAATTATAGCATAACTGCCCAAAAACAACAAGAGAGCGAAAAAAGATAATCGGAACGGGATTTGGGACTCCGAAACGGAAAATCCAGGAGAAACAAACGAAAAAACGATAAAATATAAAGAGCAAAGCAGGCCGAAGACTCCGAAAAAATGTTGTGTGAAATTTGAAGAAAAACGCAAAAACAGCAGCGCCCCGGCTGCTGTCCGGTGAGGGGACGGCAGGCAGGGCGCTGCTGCTATCAGGATGAATCGGAGAAAAATGGGGAAAGCTTAAAGTTCTTCGCCCGGCACACGGTGGTACAGTGCGGTCAGCTCAGCGATGTGAGCGCTGAGGGCCGGGGTGAGCGGCTGGGTGAGCCGCCACTGCCAGTTGGCACCCTGGGTGCTGGGGGTGTTGATGCGGGCCTCAGCGTCCAGATGGAGCCAGTCGGCCAGCGGGATGACGGCCATCTCCGACACGCAGGAAAGGCAGGCGCATATCATGGCCTCAGTGAGGTCTTCGGGTGCGCAGCGCAGGTAGCGGCAGGCATAGGCCACATTCTCGGCGCTGGCGCTCTGACGCCAGCCCTCGGCGGTCACGTTGTCGTGGGTGCCGGTGTAGACCACGCTGTTGCGGGGGTAGGTGTAGGGCAGGTAGTTGCCCGGCTCGCGGCTGTCGAAGGCGAACTGCATGATCTTCATGCCCGGATAGCCGCTTGCGGCCAGCATGGCCTTGACCTCGGGGGTCAGATAGCCCAGATCCTCGGCGATGATGCCGCCCTCGCCCAGCGCCTCGTGCATGGCGTCGATGAAAGCGCGGTCAGGGCCTTTTTCCCAGTGACCGCCCGCAGCGGTCTTGTTCCCGGCGGGGATGGAGTAGTAGCTCTCGAAGCCCCGGAAATGGTCGATGCGGACAACGTCGTAGATGGAAGTGGCGTGCTTGATGCGCCGCTTCCACCAGCGGAAGTCCTCGGCCTCGTGGCGGGGCCAGTCGTAGAGCGGGTTGCCCCAGAGCTGACCATCGGCGGCAAAGGCGTCGGGCGGACATCCGGCAACGCTGGTCAGGTGGACGGCGCCGTCGGTCTGGAACAGCTCCGGGTGGGTCCAGAGGTCGCTGGAATCGGGGCTGACGTAGATGGGGATGTCGCCCACCAGCTGGATGCCGTGGCTGTTGGCGTAGGTCTTGAGGGCGTTCCACTGGGTGTAGAAGAAGAACTGCACGGCCTTGTAGTAGTCCACCTCGGCGGCCAGCCGCTCCTTGGCGGCGGCGAGGGCCGCAGGCTCCCGGGTGCGCAGGTCGTCGGGCCAGTCGGCGAGACCGGCCTGCCCCTGCTCGGCCTTGACGGCCATGAAGAGGGCATAATCCTCGAGCCAGCCGCTCTGGGCTTCACAGAAAGCCTCATAGGCCGGGGTAGGGGAAGCCAGCAGGCGGTCGGCCGCTTTATGGAGCACCACGGGCCGCTGCCGGTAGAGGGCACCGTAATCGACGGGACCCACCGGCTGGGGCGCGGGCAGCTCAGCCTCGGTGAGGAGGCCGTCCGCTGCCAGCAGACGGAAATCGATAAAGTAGGGGTTGCCGGCAAAGGCAGAAAAGCTCTGGTAGGGGCTGTCCCCGTAGCCCGTAGGGCCGATGGGGAGTATCTGCCAGTAGGTCTGCTTTGCGGCCGCAAGGAAATCGACGAAGGCAAAGGCTTCATCTCCCAGCGTGCCGATGCCGTAAGGACCCGGCAGGCTGAAGACGGGCATCAGAATGCCGCTTGCACGCATGGCTGGAACCTCCTTGCTTTAGCCCTTGACAGCGCCTGCCACGACACCCTCGATGATGTACTTCTGGCAGGTCATGTAAAGGATGATGATGGGGATGATGGCGATGATGATGCAGGCCATCATGGGGGCCAGCTCGACGCGGCCATAGCCGCCGCGGAAATACTGGATGGCCATGGGGATGGTGCGGTACTTCTTGATGTCCAGCACCAGCGTGGGCAGCAGGTAGTCGTTCCAGACCCACATCGTCTCAAGGATGGCGGTGGAGATCATGGTGGGCTTGAGGATGGGGAAGACGATCTTGAAGAAGATCTGGATGGGGTTGCAGCCGTCGATCATGGCAGCCTCTTCGATCTCGATGGGGACGCTCTTCATGAAGCCGGTGAACATGAACACGGCCAGACCGGCACCGAAGCCCAGATAGATGATGCAGATGTTCCAGGGGGTGTTCAGCTTGAGGGTGTCGGCGGTCTTGGACAGGGTGAACATGACCATCTGGAAGGGGACGACCATGGAAAAGACGATGAGCAGATTCATGAACTTGCTCAGCTTGTTGTTCACGCGGGTAAGGTACCAGCCGGTCATGGAGCAGCACAGCAGGATGAGGGCCACGCTGGACACGGTGATGACGAGGCTGTAGCCCAGGCTGGACAGAAAGCCCATCTTGGTGACGCCGTAGATGTAGTTGCTAAGGCCCGCGAAGGTCTCAGCCGTAGGCAGCTTGAAGACGGTGGAAGTGGTGAAGGTGCCTTCCATTTTCAGGCTGTTCTGCAAGATCAGGACGATGGGGTAGATCCAGAGCAGGCACAGCAGGCTCATGATGACAGTGAGGATGTTGTCCCACATTTTTTTATCTTTCGGCATTACTGCTGCACCTCCTTGGAGCGGGTAAACTTGAGCTGGATGAGCGAGATGACCACGACGACGAGGAAGAACACCACGGCCTTTGCCTGGCCGATGCCCTTCCACTGAGCGCCGGAGCGGCCATAGAAGGTGTTGTAGATGTTCAGGGCCAGCATCTCACTGGCGTTGGCAGGCTCACCGGCGGTCAGGGCCACGTTCTGGTCGAACAGCTTGAAGCTGTTGGTCAGGGTGAGGAAGGTGCAGATGGTGACGCTGGGCATGACCATCGGAATCTTGATCTTGAACAGGATCTCACGGTCGTTTGCGCCGTCGATCTTCGCGGCCTCGATGAGGTCGCCGGGGACGCTCTGCAGGCCCGCGACGTAGATGATCATCATGTAGCCGATCTGCTGCCAGCACATCAGGATGACCAGACCGACGAAACCGGCCTTGGCGTCCAGCGCCAGCAGAGGCTTCTGCAGGTTGGCCAGCACACCGTTGAGCAGGATCTGCCAGATGTAGCCCAGCAGGATGCCGCCGATGAGGTTCGGCATGAAGTAGACGGTGCGGAAGAGGTTGGTGCCGCGGATGCCGCGGGTGAGCACCAGCGCGATGGCGAAGGCGAAGACATTGATGAGGACGGTGGACACCACGGTGAACGCCGCCGTAAAGCTGAAGGCGTGGAGGAAGGTCTCGTCCGAAAAGACGCTGATGTAGTTCTGCAGGCCCACGAAGGCGGTCTTGCTCACGGTGGTGAAACGCTGGAAGGAAAGATAGATGCCCCAGATGAAGGGCCAGATGAAGCCGATGATGAACGCCAGCAGGGTGGGCAGCACGAACACCGGCCAATATTTACTGATGGCCTTTTGCATGATATACCTCCTGAAAAAGAAGGAGAGGCGGGCGAACACATCGCCCGCCTCCCCGTTATCCAGCTATTGCGGAAGAAAGGGAACGCTTAGCCGTTGGCCAGCTTGTACTCCTTGGCCCAGCCGTCCACAAAGGCGGTGACCACATCGTCCCAGCTGCCGGTGCCTGCTGCATAAGCAGTCAGTGCAGAGCCGACGCCGTTCTTCCACTCCTCGGAAGGCATGGTGGAGAAGCACCAGTCAACGCTGGTCTTGCCCTCAGCAACGTAATCGTTGGCGATGCCGATGAGGGGGTTGGTGGAGTCCTTGGCGGCCTTGAAGGGGATGACGAAGCCCATCTTGTCAGCCATCGCGCTGGTGCCGGCCTCAGAGGTGACACACCAGTACAGGAAGTCCAGAGTAGCCTGGATGTCCTCATCGGAGGAGGTGTTGTTGACGCACCAGAAGTTCTCGGAGCCGGTGCACAGGCCCTGGTTCTCCTCGCCCTCAGCGCCGATGTAGATGGGCAGCATACCCAGGTTGTCGTCGCCCAGATCCTTCACGTCATTGTAAGCCCAGGTGCCGTTCTGGTAGAAGACGGCCTTCTTGCCCACGAACTCAGCCACGGCATCGTTGCCGGTCTTGGAAGCCAGCAGCTTGGGGTCACAGGTAGAGTCGGTGATGTACAGGTCCCAGATCTTCTTGTAGTTGTCGAGGTAGGTGCCCTTGATGGCGTCGGTGGAGCCGATGCCGTCAGCCTTGTACTCGTAGTAGATGGGCAGGTTTGCCAGATGGGTCTTGAAGCGCCAGTCGGAAGAACCGTCCATGCCGGCGGAGGTGAAAGCACCATCAACGCCCAGCTCAGCCTTGCGGGCCTGAATGTCGTCGGCGACCTTCTTCAGGTCATCGAAGCCCTTGATGTCGTCCTGGGTGTAGCCGGCGGCGGTCAGCAGCTCCTTATTGTAAATGATGCCGTAGGTCTCGATGACGTAAGCGATGCTGGTAACGGCGTCGCCGTCCTTCAGTGCAAAGGAGTCGCTGGTCAGCTCACCGTACAGCTTGCTGTCGGAGAGGTCCAGGCAGTAATCTTTCCAGTTTGCCAGACCCACAGGGCCGTTGACCTGGAACAGGGTGGGAGCCTCGCTCTTCTCCATCTCGCTCATCAGGGTGGTCTCGTACTGGCCGGAAGCAGCGGTGACAACGGTCACAGGCACGCCGGTCTCCTTGGTGTACTCAGCGGCCAGATCCTGCCAATCCTGATCCTGCTCGGGCTTGAAGTTCAGGTAGTAGACCTTGCCGGCAGCTGCGGGAGCGGCAGAAGCTGCGGCAGAACCGGCGGTGGAAGCAGCGGTGCTGCTGGAGGAGCCGCCGCAGGCAGCCAGACCGAGGGCGGCAGCAGAAGCGCCGGCGACTTTCAGGAAATTACGACGAGAGATCATCTTTTTCATAATTGTTCTCCTTCTTCATCATGTGATATACACATTCCGCCTGACAGCGGAAATGAGACGAAATAAATCAGACCGCCCTTACGCTCTCACCGACCTGCAGCTCAGGCTGGAGGGTGATCTTCTGGGCCGGGGCGCCATGCTCGATCTGCCGCACCAGCAGCTCGATGCTCTGGAGCGCGATCTGCTCGCCGGGCTGGACGATGGTGGTCATCACCGGCACACAGTAGCGGGACATCGAGATGCCGTCGAAGCCGATGACCGATACATCTTCCGGCACCCGGAACCCGGCGCTCACCAGCGCCCGGATGGCACCGAAAGCGATGACATCGCTCATGGCGAACAGGGCGGTGAACTCGGCCCGTCGGGCCAGCAGGCTGTTCATGGCGTGGTAGGCAGACTCGAAATCGTAGTTGGACAGGCCGTAGAGCCGGTCGTCAAAGGTAAGCCCGGCATCCTCCATGGCATCCTGTGCGCCGAGGCGGCGCATCCGACTGGGGTAACTGGTGGCCGGACCGCCGAGAACTGCTATCTTCCGGTGGCCCTGCGCGATGAGGTGGGAGACGGCGGTGCGGGCCGCAGCCCGGTCATCCACGCCCACCATCGAGAGGTTCGGGAAATCCAGTTCGTCGGAGACCAGCGTCGTCAGCACCGCGGGGACGGTGATGCTCGCAAAGCCCTGCTGGAAGTTCGCCACGCTGCCGCCGAGGAATATCATGCCTTTGGGCTTTATCTCCCGCAGGATCTTTTGGGCGGCGTCTATCTCGTTGGCATTCTCGTCCAGGTAGGAGACGATGCCGCTGTACCCGTAGAGGGTCGCGGCCCGCTGCAGCTGAACGAGGAAGTCCGAGAAGAAGAGGTTCCGGGTACCCTTGACCACAAAGACGAGGCTGCGGGACTGCTGGATCTTCAGCTGCCGGGCGTTGGTGTTCGGCACGAAGCCCGATTCCCGCATCATCTGGAGCACCTTTTCCTTCGTTTCGGGACGCACATCCGGCCGGTCATTGATGACGCGGGAGATGGTGCTGACGGAACAGCCGCTCAGACGGGCAATGTCTTTGATGGTCATGTTCGGCATCCCGGGAAGCACCTCTCTTTCGGTCGAAGTTCTGGTTTTTACTGAAATCGTGCGGGAACGATGTCGGGAACGGTTTCAGTGACTATAGTATGGCATAATTTGTGGAATAAATCAATAACCCTGAAACACTTTTGGCAAAATTGCATAACAAATCGACCCTCCTTTGTGCAGGTTGATTTGCCCGCAGAGCGAAAAGCGAATGGATTTCCGGTAATTCCCGGTACACGTCAAAATCTCCCGGGACGACCGTACTCTTTTGTAACCTTTAGAGCAAAAAAGCGCGTTCTTATGCAGGATGGATACAAGCTGAACCGACGGGCCGGAGCAAAAATAAGCCGAAAAAATCCCGGTATCCCTGCCGCCGGAGCGGAAAGGATACCGGGAATGAGATCTCTGGGGTCTACTCGGCGCGCAGGGCCTTGACGGGGTTGCACTTGGCTGCGCCGCGGGCCGGGATGATGCCGGCCAGAATGGTGAGCAGGGTAGCCAGTGCCACGAGGAAGAGGGCTGCATCCACGGGCAGGGAGGCAACGAGGGTCGAAGTGCCGGAGACCTTCTGGATGATGATGTTTCCGGGGATGAGCAGTATCTCGCTGAGGACGATGCCCATGACGCCCGAGCAGAGGCCGATGATGAAGGTCTCTGCGTTGAACACCTCGGAGACGTTCCGCTTGGAAGCGCCGATGGCGCGCAGGATGCCGATCTCCTTCCGGCGCTCGAGGACGCTGATATAGGTGATGACGCCGATCATGATGGAGGAGACGACCAGCGAGATGGAGACAAAGGCCACCATCATGCTGCTTATCATGTCCACGATCTCGGTCACGCTGGTCATCAGGGTACCCACGAGGTCGGTGTACTGCACCATCTTTTCGTCTTCACCCTTTGCAGACATCCCGGCGTTGTAGGCATCCAGCTTTTCCAGGATGATGGCCTTGCTGGCGAAGTCCTTCGGATAGATCTTGATCTGGCTGGGGGCGGCCTCGTCCGCGTAGCCGAAGGCCGTCAGGTTGGCCTCATAGGTGGCGGAAGAGGAGCGGAGGGTGGAGCGCATCAGCTCGGTCAGCTCGGAGGCGGTCATGTTGAGCTGGATGGCCTTCTGGAAAGCCGACGAGTCGATCTTGATGGCGTTCTCCATCTGGCTGCTCAGCTTGCCGATGTTCTGCTGGATGGCCGTCTTGAGCTGAGACTGTATCTGGTCCTGGAAGGTGACGATGCCCTTCTGGATGGCAGCGTCCAGCTGGCTTTTCAGCACCTCTGTGATTTGGTCGGAGTAGGTCTCCATCACGGTCTGGATGGTGGTCTGCAGAGCGCTCGAGAGCTGCCCCTGCAGCTTGTCCGGGTCAACGAGGTCTTTCATGGACTCGGCCATCAGCTTCTGGAACTGCTCCGACTTGAGGTAGGCAGAAAAGCTCCACTTCTTGAAGTTGAGGATGCCGTTGCCGATGATATATTTCTTATAGTCCTTGAACACCTTCTGCACGAGGTCCTGCAGAGCCTCCGGCGAGACGGAGAGGTCCAGCTCTGCAAAGGCGTCGCTGAGGTCGATGTCGGGCAGCTCGTCGATGTCGAGGGAGAGATCCGAGAAGTCGATGAGGCTGCTCAAATCGAAGCTGCCGCTGCTGAGGTCGAAGGCACCGTTCAAATCGAAGTCGAGGGCACCGGCATCAAAAGAGAAGGCATTCTTGAGGGCGTCGGTGTCGATGGAGAAGAGGCTGGTCAAATCGAAGTCGCGGAGGCTCTCGGCCTTGCCGAAGCTCTCGCCGGTGAGGACGTTGGTGGCGGGGTCGGCCATCTGCTGCTTCACGATGTCGCTGTCGGCAGCGTCCTTCATGACCTTCTCGGTCAGGGAGGCGGGGTAGGCGATGCCGGAGGTGAGCATGGAAGCGGAGGCGGTGTAGTCCGGCTGGACGATGCCCACGATGGTGATGTCCTCGCCGTTCTCCACCAGCTGCTTCATATAGTCCTTGTCGTCGGCCTTGCTCTTCCAGATGCCGTAGGTGTCGTCGTAGACGTAGGTGTCGGCGCTGTTCACCAGCTTGAACTTCAGGCCCATCAGCTCGTCGTAGCTGTAGGTGCGGAAGTCGCTGGGGACATCGACGTTCTGGTTCTGGGCAAACTGCTGTATCATCTTGTCCAGCTCGGCGGAGTCCCGCAGACCCATGGAGTAGAGGGCGTAGTCGGTCACAGTGCCGTATTTGCTCAGCACGGCGACACATTCGGTGGGCTTTTCGGGCCAGCGGCCGGCCTTGACTTCGTACTGGGACTTATAAAGGTCGCTGTTGGCGGGCAGCTGATAGAAAACGCTGGTGTTGCTGCCCACGCTGTTCATCAGGCTGCTGGTGACGGAGGTGGAGCCGGAACTCGAGCTTCCCAGACCCAGCATCGAGAGGGTGGAGTCCGGGTTGACCTGATGCACACTGCCGTCGGCGTCCTGCCGGTAGATCTGGGGCGAGACGCTGTAGGAATACTCGATGGAGGTGGCGTCATCCGCAATGGTGGACTCGTCGCTGTCGAGATATTTCTTTAAGGAAGTGAGGTCGTTGGACGTCAGGCCCGACACCATCTTGGTGATGAGTTGGCGGACCGAGACCATTCCCTCCGCGCCGCCGGAGGTGTCCTTTTTGCCGTCCTCGTCGGTGGGCAGGCCGGTGGCTGTGGTGCCGCCGCTGCTGCCCGAGGACAGAAAGCTCGTGATGTCCACGCCGCTGCTCAGGATCTGCAGCGGGTATTCGCTCAGGGTGGAGCGCTCCATGTCGGCGATATAGGCGTTGACGCCGGTGGACAGCGAGATGATGAGGGCGATGCCGATGATGCCGATGCTGCCCGCGAAGGCCGTGAGCAGGGTGCGGGCCTTTTTGGTGCGCAGGTTGTTGAAGCTCAGGGCCAGCGAGGTGAGCCACGACATGGACGAACGGCCCATGTTCTTATGGATGGGAGGGGCAAGCTTTGTGTCGTCCGGCTCGAAGGGGCGGGTATCGTCGGTGACAGCGCCGTCCCGCAGACGGACGATGCGGTTGGCATACTGCTCCGCCAGTTCGGGGTTGTGCGTGACCATGACCACGAGGCGGTCTTTTGCCACATCCTTCAGCAGCTCCATGACCTGAATGCTCGTCTCGCTGTCCAGTGCGCCGGTGGGCTCGTCGGCCAGCAGGATGTCGGGGTTGTTGACGAGGGCGCGGGCGATGGCCACGCGCTGCATCTGGCCGCCCGACATCTCGGTGGGGCGCTTGTGGAGCTGGTCCCCGAGGCCCACCTGCCGCAGCGCCTCGGCGGCACGGCGGCGGCGCTCAGCGCCCGACACGCCCGAGATGGTCAGGGCCAGTTCGACGTTGGCGAGGACGGTCTGGTGGGGGATGAGGTTATAGCTCTGGAACACGAAGCCGACGGTGTGGTTGCGGTAGGAGTCCCAGTCCCGGTCGGTGTAGCGGCGGGTGGAGATGCCGTTGATGATGAGCTCGCCGCTGTCGTAGCGGTCGAGGCCGCCGATGATGTTGAGCAGCGTGGTCTTTCCCGAGCCGCTGGGGCCGAGGATGGCGACAAATTCGCTGTCGCGCAGGTTGAGGCTGACCCCGTTGAGCGCTGCCTGCGTCAGATCGCCGGTGGTGTATTTCTTTTCGATATTGATAAGCTGAAGCATTGGCCTGCCTTTCCGGCAGCAGAACGGGGAAGTGTCTGCTGGCCTATTCCGCCCGGCGTTTGTGGACGGAGAGGGAAACATGGTATCTGCTTGATTTTATCAGAAGAATATGAACAATTTATGTCGTAACGGGTGCCAAGTTCTGTGTTTTCTGCCGAAGGATGGAAAAGCGCCGCATCCTGCGCGGAAAAGCGTCCCAAATCAGGAGGATGCGGCAGATGTGTCTTGATTTTTGGAGCGGTTGATGGTATTCTTGAGACAGTATCCATGTTAATATTTTCAGTGTTCCAAATTTCGACGAAAACTGACGCAAATTTGTCGTTGCAACTCCTTTCGACGCTCCATACACTTTTATACAAGATAGTATGAAGCAGTTTGTCCGGCATAAGTGGAAGGGCCGGACAGATGGGGCAAGGAGGATGCAGAATGAAACAGGATGTCCCGTTGGTGAGGAGATTTTCGACGCTGGAACCGTATCAGGAGGCGTATACCCTTGCCTGTTCTCTGGAGACGGAGGGACAGGGCTGCTGGCTGACCGTGAGCCGGACAAAGGCTCCGGACGACCCGGCAGACACAGCCCGTACATGGGTCCCGGCCCCGGAAGAGGAGTGCGGACGGCTGCTGCAGTTTTTGTATGAGAATTCGGTCCAGCCGGAGCTGTGGCAGGATGTTATTTCCTGCTGGTATCCGCAGGCGGAGCAGGCAGAACACCTGCAGGAAGGGAGGCGCGTCGTGTGAGCTATGAGGAACAGAACGTCATATGGCGCGTAGCGCTGGCCAGCTATGACCCCAGAGAGATGCGGGTATGGACACGCTATCTCGAGGAGCGCAACCCGGCCATCCGCTGCACGGGCTACCGCAGCAGCCGGCCGCTGCTGGAACGGCTCGAGCAGGGCGATGTGGACGTTCTGGTGCTGGGCGGCAGGCTGGAGGACATGGACAGCATCCGGTTCCTGCCCAGGATACGCGGCCTTGCCCGCAAGCCTCTGGTGCTTCTGCGGGACGACGGACGCAACGAGAAGTCGGCAGTGGAGAGCCTGAGTCAGGAGGATGCATGCTACCTCATCCGTCAGGCCACACTGGAAGATATGCTGCAGGAGCTGCGCGCCCCGGCCCACCGCCCGGCGGAGAGCCTGGAAAAACGCTGCGAGCGCATCTATCGCAGCTGGGGCGTGAGCACCTGCGACGCCAACAAGCGCTACCTGACCGGCGCGCTTCGGGTGATGATGGGCTCCGACCACCGTCTGGCCATCCGCAAGGAGATATTGGGGCCGGTGGCGGAGGAATACGGTCTCACCGTTGCGGCTGTGGACAGCGCCCTCCGGCGGCTGCTGGAGACGCTGGACGAGACCGGTACCCAGACATGGCGGGATTTTCGAAAAGAGTATGGCTTAGAGCGCAGGAAGGTGACCATCGGCCGCCTGCTTTATGCGCTGGAAAGTAGACTGAGTCAGCAGTGAGGTGCTGACCACACGACGCGGAGGTAGAGCAGAATGCGCAGGCGAAACGATGGAGCAGGAGCCTCCCCTCAGGAGGAGTTTGGAGATGTGTGCTTCCATGCCCTTGGCATCATCGACCAGAACCGGGAGTATCTGCAGATGCATCTGCTGGCGTCGGCCGACCTGCCCACCCGGCAGGCACTTTCAGACATCCAGATAGAGTCTGCCCGGCTGGACCGCACGGTACGCAATGCCATAACACTTTATCAGCTGGAAAATGAAGAGCTGAGCGAGCTGCAGCCTCTGGACCTGTGCGGTCTGCTGGAAAAGGCGGGGCGTCTTGCCCCGGACATCCAGCGGTCGCTGGAAATAACGCTCACGGCGGAGAGCGGGGGCATCAAGCACTGCGCCGTCATGGGCGTCCCCGATGAGGCCGAACAGCTGCTGCTCCACCTCATCTCCAACGCGCTGCGGGCCTGCGATGCAGGCGGCAGGGTGTGGGTGAGCCTGAAACAGAAAAAGACGGGCGTCGCGCTCCGGGTAGAAGACGACGGCTGCGGCCTGATGGAGGAAGACCCCATCGAGAACAACCGCCGCTTCCTCAGCGGCGCAAAGCTGGGCCTCCGCATCTGCAAGCTCATCTGCCGCCGTGCAGGCTGGAAGCTGACGCTGACGGCCCGGCCGGGCGGCGGCACCCGGGCGCAGGTGGTGTTCCCGCTGGCCTCCTGCGAGGACATCCCGCCGGAAATGGAACTCCACTCCGACGAGGAGAACGACATCTGCGCAGCGCGGTTCGCAAGCCGGGCGGCACAGGAGCTCCTTCTGCTGCGGAGATATTGAACGAGACAAAAAGGCATCTGCAATGCGGCCGGGACGGCGCAGCGCGGATGCCTTTGCTTTGTGTGCGGGACAGGGAAGAGAGCGGAAAAATTGACAGACGGTAAAGAATCTTAGCAGAAACAGCCCGAAACTCACAGAAAAGTTTGCGAAATTAACAAAATGTTTAACTTTGAAAGGTGATTTTACTGTTTTTAAGGTGTAAAATAATCCCGAATGATTGATTGTCAGCCGGATTTGGTTTATAATACGCATGTATGCGAGTCTGAGATTTGATTCGTTAGCAAACAACTTCTGCCCGGGCCGGAGAGTCCTGTGTGCAGAGGGAGAGTGCATTGTCCTTCAGGAGGAAAAACAACTGTGAGAGTAGGTCTTGACATCGGCAGCACTACCATCAAATGCGTGGTGCTGGATGAAAACGATACCCTTTTATATTCGACGTATGAGCGCCACTACAGCCACATTCTGGAAAAGGCGCAGGAGCTGCTGCGCCGCATCGACGCAGAGCAGCTGCATGGCCGGAAAGCGCTGCTCAGCATCTCCGGCTCCGCCGGCATGGGCCTGGCCGACAGCTGCGGCGTGCCTTTCGTGCAGGAGGTGTTCTCCACCCGCGTGGCGGTCAAAAAGTTCGTCCCTGCGACGGACTGCGTCATCGAGCTGGGCGGTGAGGATGCAAAGATCCTGTTCCTGACCAACGGCACCGAAGTCCGGATGAACGGCAGCTGCGCCGGCGGCACGGGCGCTTTCATCGACCAGATGGCGACGTTGCTCAAGATGGGTGCCGATGAGATGAACAAGGCGGCCGAACAGGCCACCCGTACATACACCATCGCATCCCGCTGCGGCGTTTTCGCCAAGAGCGACGTGCAGCCCCTCATCAATCAGGGCGCAAAGACCGAGGACATCGCGGCCAGCATCTACAAGGCCGTGGTCAACCAGACCATCGCCGGTCTGGCACAGGGACGCCCCATCCAGGGCAATATCCTCTATCTGGGCGGTCCGCTGACCTTCAGCACCGTGTTGCGCAAGAGCTTCGACGAGGCACTGGGCGTCACCGGCACCTGCCCCGAGAACAGCCTGCTCTACGTCGCGCTGGGCGCTGCCCTCTACGCCGACAAGGAGTTCGTCCTCTCGGACGTGGCCGCTGCGCTGGATGAGTACGCCGCCACGGCGACCTACGCCAGCGAGCCGCCCCTCTTCGCCAGCAAGGAAGAGTACGAGGCATTCCATGCCCGCCATATGTCCCACAGCGTGCCGCGGGTGGCGTTCGGCGCCCAGTGCGGCCCGGTGCATATCGGCATCGACTCCGGCTCCACCACCGTCAAGCTGGTGGTCGTGGACGAGCAGAGCCAGATCCTCTACACCAACTATCAGCCGAACCTCGGCAACCCGCTGCCCCTTATCCGGCAGCAGCTGCTGAAAATCTATAAAGAGCACCCCGGCCTCAAGGTGGCCAGCGTGACCACCACCGGCTACGGCGAAGAGCTGGTCAAGAACGCCTTCCGCTGCGACTTCGGCCTCGTGGAGACCGTGGCCCACTTCACGGCAGCAAAATACTTCATGCCGGACGTGGACTTCATCATCGACATCGGCGGTCAGGACATGAAGTGCTTCAAGATCGAGGATGGTGCCATCAGCAACATCTTCCTGAACGAAGCCTGCTCTTCCGGCTGCGGCAGCTTTTTGCAGACCTTTGCGCAGGCACTGGGCTACGACGTCAAGGAGTTCGCGGCCCTCGGCCTCTTCGCCGACCGCCCCGTGGACCTGGGCAGCCGCTGCACCGTCTTTATGAACAGCTCGGTCAAGCAGGCCCAGAAGGACGGCGCGTCCATCGAGAATATCTCGGCGGGCCTGTCCATCAGCGTCGTCAAGAACGCGCTGTACAAGGTCATCCGTGCGTCCAGCCCCGAAGAGCTGGGCCGGAAGATCGTCGTGCAGGGCGGTACCTTCTACAATGAGGCCGTCCTCCGCGCCTTCGAGAAGGAGATGGGCGTCGAGGTCATCCGCCCCGACATTGCCGGTCTGATGGGCGCTTACGGTGCGGCCCTCTTCGGCCTGCGCCAGTGCCGCAAGAACGGCCAGACCACCTCCGCCATGATGAGCGAGGAAGAGCTGGAGAGCTTCGACCAGAAAGTCGTCAGCGTCAAGTGCGGCGGCTGCGGCAACCACTGCCAGCTCACCGTCAACACCTTCGCCGATGGCCGCAAGTTCATTTCCGGAAACCGCTGCGACAAGCCCGTCACCGGAAAGAGCGAGGACAACAGCCTCAACCTCTACGCCTACAAGCAGCAGCTTCTGGCCGGCTATAAGCCCGTGGCCGGAAAGCGCGGCTCCATCGGCATCCCGCTCTGCCTGAATATGTACGAGCTGCTGCCCTTCTGGCACGCCTTCTGGACCAAGCTGGGCTTTGCCGTCCACACCAGCCCGGTGTCCAGCCGCGGCCTCTATCTGGCCGGTCAGGCTACCATCCCCAGCGACACCGCCTGCTTCCCGGCCAAGCTCAGCCATGGCCACATCAAGGCCCTGACCCAGATGCATCTGGATGCCATCTTCTACCCCTGCCTGACCTACAACATCGACGAGGGTCTGGGCGACAACCACTACAACTGCCCCGTCGTGGCCTACTATCCCGAAGTCCTCGCCGGCAACTGCCCTGAGCTGGAAGGCCAGAAGTTCATCTACGACTACGTCGGCATCCACCGTCCGAAGGATTTCGTCCACAAGATGGCGAAGGACGTGCTGCCCAAGTATTTCGGCGGCATCTCCGAGAAGGAAGTGCAGGAGGCTGCCAACGCCGCCTACGCTGAGTATGAAGCCCACATGGCACAGATCCGGGTCAAGGGCAGCGAGATCATGGATGAGGCCCGCCGTCAGGGCAGGCGGATCATCGTGCTGGCCGGACGCCCCTACCATGTGGACCCGGAGATCAACCACGGCATCGACCGCCTCATCACCCACCACGGCGCGTCGGTGGTCACCGAGGACAGCATCTCCAGCCGCGTGGAGAAGTTCCCCACCAGCGTGCTGAACCAGTGGACTTACCACAGCCGCCTGTATGCCGCCGCCAAGTACTGCACCACCCAGAAGGATATGGACCTGGTGCAGCTGGTGTCCTTCGGCTGCGGCGTGGACGCCATCACCACAGATGAGACCCGCGAGATCCTGCAGGAGGGCGGCAAGCTCTACACCCAGCTGAAAATTGACGAGATCACAAACCTGGGTGCTGTCAATATCCGCCTGCGCAGCCTGTTCGCCGCGCTGGATGAGCGAGACGAAGATAAGAAGTAACATAGGAGGAACCTATGGAATACAATTACCCCAAATTCACCCCGGAGATGAAGAAAACTCACACCATCCTCATCCCCAACATGGCCATCACCCAGTTCCGCCTGCTGGAATACGCCCTGCGCTACGACGGCTACAAGTGCGAGATCCTTGGCAATTGCGGCAGCGCTGTGGCGCAGCTGGGCCTGAAATATGTCCACAACGACACCTGCTATCCGGCACTGCTGGTCATCGGCCAGTTCCTCGACGCGCTGAACAGCGGCAAGTACGACCTCGAGCACACGGCCCTGCTCATCACCCAGACGGGCGGCGGCTGTCGTGCCTCCAACTACATCCACCTGCTCCGCAAGGCGCTGGTCAAGGCAGGCTATCCGAACATCCCGGTGGCCAGCCTGAACTTCTCGGGCCTCGAGAAGGACAGCGGCTTCCAGATGACGCTGCCTCTGGCCCGCCGGGCCATCGCCAGCGTGTTCTACGGCGATATGCTCTGCGCCCTGCGCAATCAGGTCGCTCCGTATGAGGACGAGAAGGGCGCTGCCGATAAGATGGTAGACCTCTGGGTCGAGCGTCTGGGCCGTGTGCTGCTGGCGGGCAAGGGCTTCACCTCCCGTGAGATGAAGCACACCTTCCCCCTCATCGCAAGGGACTTCAAGTCCATTCCCGTCACCCGTGTGCCGAAGGTCAAGGTCGGCGTCGTGGGCGAGATCTACGTCAAGTACAGCCCGCTGGGCAACAACGACCTGCAGAAGTTCCTCGAGAGCCAGGACTGCGAGGTCAACTTCCCGGGTTTGATGGGCTTCGTGCAGTACTGCATCTTCAACATGGGCGAGGACCATGTCCTCTACGGCGGCAAGCTGGCCATGAAGATGGGGACCGACCAGCTGCTCAACTGGCTGGACAGCGTGGAGCGCTCCATGCTCAAGGCCGAGGCCGACGCCGGGTTCTACGCTCCCGGCCCCTTCAAGGAGCTGGTGGAAAAGCCCGAGGGCATCATCTCGCTGGGTGCCAAGATGGGCGAGGGCTGGCTGCTGACGGCTGAGATGATCGAGCTGGTACAGGGCGGTTACGGCAACATCGTCTGCGCACAGCCGTTTGGCTGCCTGCCGAACCACATCGTGGGCAAGGGCATGGTAAACAAGATCCGCGCGATGTACCCCAGCGCCAACATCACCCCCATCGACTACGACCCCAGCGCCACCAGAGTCAATCAGGAGAACCGCATCAAACTGATGCTGGCCGTAGCAAAGGAGCGTCTGAACGCCCCTGCCGAGGCGAAGCCCCTGACCGCCGAGGAGATCGCGGGCGGTGCGCCCAGCCTCTCCCACGTCTGAGAAACTACAGAAGAAACAAAGAAGCCGCACGGTACAGCTTTTCGCTGTACTGTGCGGCTTTTCTTATGCGCCGGAGCGCTTATTTCTTGTGATACTTGCGGTCTTCCTGCTCATAGGCGGGCTCGCAGGTGAGGTACATCCCCAGACGCTTGATGGTGTCCGTATCCACGCTGGACAGGATGACCGTGGAGTGCATATCGCAGCCCTTGAGCTTGGAGAGCTGCTGCAGAGCGACAGCAGCCGTCTCATTCTCGGCGGCAGAGCTGGACAGCGCGATCAGGATCTCATCGGTGTGCAGGCGGGGATTCCGGCTGCCGAGGTAGTTGGTCTTGAGGGTCTGGATGGGCTCGATGGCGCGGGCGGAGACCAAATCGATCTCATGGTCGATGCCGGCCAGCTTCTTGAGGGCATTGAGCAGGGCAGAAGAGGCTGCGCCCAGCAGGGGACCGTTCTTGCCGGTGACGACGGTGCCGTCCGGCAGCTCGATGGCGGCAGCGGGTGCGCCGCCGGTGCGCTCGGCCGCGGCGTGAGCCTGCTTTTCCACGGCACGGTCGCCGACAGCCAGACCGGCCTGATTCAGCAGCAGCTCCAGCTTGAAGATCTCACTGTCCACGTTCTTGCCGGTCTTGTGGTCGCAGAGGGCCTTGAAATAACGGCGGATGATCTCGTTGCGGGAGGCCTCGCGGCAGGCTTCGTCGTCCACGATGCAGTTGCCGGCCATGTTCACACCCATGTCCGTGGGGGACTTGTAGGGGCTCTTGCCCGCGATGAGCTCGAACATCGCGTTGACCACCGGGAAGATCTCGATGTCGCGGTTGTAGTTGACGGTGGTGACGCCGTAGGCCTCCAGATGGAAGGGGTCGATCATGTTCACGTCGTTCAGGTCGGCGGTAGCGGCCTCGTAGGCGAGGTTGACCGGGTGCTTGAGGGGCAGGTTCCAGATGGGAAAGGTCTCGAACTTGGCATAACCGGCCTTGACGCCCCGCTTGTGCTCGTGGTAGAGCTGGGACAGGCAGGTGGCCATCTTGCCGCTGCCGGGGCCGGGGGCCGTGATGACGACGAGGGGACGCTGGGTCTCGATGTAGTCGTTCTTGCCGTAGCCCTCGTCGCTGACGATGCGGGCCACGTCGTTGGGGTAGCCGGGGATCTTATAGTGGCGGAAGGTGCGCACGCCCACGCTGTTCAGCTTGTGCTCAAAGGCTTCGACCTCGGGGGCGGCGGTGTACATGGTCACGCAGACGCTGCCCACGAACAGGCCCATGCCCTGAAAGGCGTCGATGAGGCGGAGAACGTCGAGGTCGTAGGTGATGCCGTAGTCGCCGCGCACCTTGCTGCTGATGATGTCCTGCGCGCTGATGACGATGACAATCTCGGCCTGCTCCCTGAGCTGCAGCAGCATCTGCAGCTTGGAGTCCGGCTCAAAGCCCGGCAGCACGCGGGAGGCGTGGTAGTCGTCGAACAGCTTGCCGCCAAACTCGAGGTAGAGCTTGTTGTCGAACTGTGCGATGCGCTCCCGGATGTGCTGGGACTGCATCTGAAGATATTTCGCGTTGTCAAAGCCTTTTTTCATGGAATGCTCCTCTTCCTGATTCTACAACTTCATCTCCGGCACGTCGGTGGTGCGGCGGGCCGGAGGGTCACACAAACACCCTATAGTATAGCATACGACAGGCTTCGGCGCAATTATTTTTTGAGGAGCTCCTCGTGCTCCAGGTGCTCAAATTCTTCCAGCTCCTCGATGTCCTCTTTCAGGAACATCAGGCAGAAGCTGATGAAGAGCAGCAGGCAGGAAAGCCAGATGGCCCGGCTGCCCATGGGGGCCAGTGCAAGGCTGCCGAGGCCGGCGCCCAGCGCGAACAGGAAGATGATGGCGAAGTAGTGCATCGCCTTGCCGAAGGCTTTGGTGCTGCCGCCCACCAGCCATGCGCAGAGGGAATCCATGCCGCTGCGCAGATTGCCGATGCACATGGTGCTGGCGAAGGCATAGCCGTTCACCTTGCGGAAGGATTGTACCTGCATGGCGCAGGAGAAGGAAACAAGGGAGTTGGCCAGAAGATTCAGCTCCTGCGGCAAAAAGCCCACGACGAAGAGCAGCAGGATCTCGAACAGCACCACCAGCTGACGCCAGTGGAGCCACTGCATCCGCTTGAGCTTGAGGCGGATGAACTCGGCCACAAAAATGCCCAGCGCAAAGGCACAAAGGGGCATGAGGTAGCGCAGTGCCTCGCCCCACTCGCCCGCAAACAGCTTGACGGCCATCAGCACGATGTTGCCGGTCTGGGCGTTGGCGAAGACCTTGCCGCGGTATAAATAGGTATAAACATCCTGTAATCCGCCCGAGACGGAGAGAAACAGAGCGGTGATAAAAGCTTCGGACATCTGTCCGTGAGGTTTGAGAGATGGCATAAAAGCTCCTCCTTCTATCCAGAAAATAATTCCATGCCATACTATAGCGCAAAACCGGCGTTTTGTCAAAAACTGCGCCATATTTTTTATGGATGATGACGATTCCGGGCGGGTGTCGCAGGATGCGCTTTGTTTTGCAATGCGGCGCAGACTGTGGTAGAATACATAAAACAGCTTTTTTCAGGAGAAGGAGGGGCTTTCTGTATGCCCAATATCATCGAGATCACGGATTTCCACGCGCCGGAGCTGGACCCTTATGCCCGGCTGACCCAGAACCAGCTGCGCAATCGCCTCGAGCCGGAGAAAGGCATCTTCATCGCCGAGAGCCCCAAGGTCATCGACCGGGCGCTGGACGCAGGCTACAAGCCTGTGTCCCTGCTGATGGAGCGCAAGCAGATCACCGGCCCGGCAGCGGGCATCCTGAGCCGCTGCGGCGACGCGCCGGTGTACACGGCAGATCGGGAGATGCTGGCAGAGCTCACCGGCTTTGAGCTGACCCGGGGCGTCCTCTGCGCCTTCCGCCGCCCGGCACCCCGCCCGGTGGAAGAGCTCTGCAAAAACGCCCGCCGGGTGGCCGTGCTGGAGGGCATCGTGGACTCCACCAATGTGGGGGCCATCTTCCGCTCGGCGGCGGCACTGAACATGGATGCTGTCCTCATCAACCCTTCCTGCTGCGACCCGCTCTGCCGCCGCGCCGTCCGCGTCAGCATGGGTACGGTGTTCCAGGTACCCTGGGGGCAGCTGGGCGAGACCCCGGCAGACTGGCCGGAGAAGGGGATGGACATCCTCCACTCCCTCGGCTTCAAGACCGCTGCGATGGCCCTCAGCGACCGCTCAGTGAGCATCGACGACGAGCAGCTTGCAAAAGAGCCGAAGCTTGCCATCGTGCTTGGCACCGAGGGTGACGGCCTCGCCGCCGGCACCATCGCTTCCTGCGACTACACGGTCAAGATCCCCATGTCCCACGGCGTGGATTCGCTGAATGTCGCTGCCGCCAGCGCCGTTGCGTTCTGGCAACTGGGCAAACAATAAACGAAAAGAGGAATGCCTCCCCGGCGGGGAGGCATTCCTCTTTATGCTCAGATACTTGCTAAGAATCGCTCAAAGCCTGCGCGGCCTGCCGTGTCCATCTTGTAGACGCCGGCGTCTGCGAGGACTTCGGCAAAGACATGGCCAATCTCGTCCTGCACGATGGTGTGGACATTTTCGGCGTTCAGCTCTGGATGGCGGGCGAGGATGTCCATCGCCCACTCGGCGTGCTTCTGGATGTTCTCGCCGTACGCAGCGGCGGGGGTGCGGGCCGCGAGGGCGGCTTCCACATCGGCCATCTCGGCTTTCAGGCGGCTGGGCAGAACGGCCAGACCCATGACCTCGATGAGGCCGATGTTCTCCTTTTTGATGTGGTGGAGCTTTGCGTGGGGGTGATAGACGCCCAGCGGATGCTCCGGCGTGGTGATGTTGTTGCGCAGCACCAGATCGAGCTGGTACCTGCCGTCCCGCATCCGGGCGATGGGGGTGATAGTGTTGTGGGGTTCGCCGTCGGTCTCGGCGTAGACAAAGCAGCTCTCGTCGGTGTAGCCCCGCCATGCGGTCAAGATCCGATCGGCCAGCTCCACAAGGCGCTCGTCGTCGGCACAGGTGAGGCGGATGCAGCTCATGGGCCAGTGGACGATGCCGGCGTCCACATCCTCAAAGCCGGGGAAGACCAACTTCTTCTCGATGGGCGCTTTGGCCATGGCGAACTCGTAGTGGCCGCCCTGGAAGTGGTCGTGGCTCAGGATGCTGCCGCCCACGATGGGCAGGTCGGCGTTGCTGCCCACGAAGTAGTGGGGGAAGAGGGACACGAAGTCCAGCAGCTTGCGGAAGGTGGCACGCTCGATCTTCATGGGGGTGTGCTGGTTGTTAAAGACGATGCAGTGCTCATTGTAGTAGACATAGGGGCTGTACTGGAAATTCCACGCACTGTCGTTGATGGTCAGCGGGATGATGCGGTGATTCTCCCGGGCGGGATGGTTCAGCCGACCGGCATAGCCCTCGTTCTCCACGCAGAGCTGGCACTTGGGGTAGGCGCTCTGAGGAGCCAGCTTTGCGGCTGCGATGGCTTTGGGGTCTTTTTCGGGCTTCGACAGGTTGATGGTGATGTCGAGGTCGCCGTAGGGGGTCTTGGTGACCCACTTGACGTCCCGCTTGATGCGGTAGCGGCGGATGTAATCGGTGTCCTTGCTGAACTTGTAGAACCAGTCGGTGGCGGCCTGGGGGCCGTCGGTCTCGTACCGCTCTTCGAAGTTGGCGCGGACGATGCTGGGACGGGGCGTCAGCACACCCATGAGCCGGGTGTCGAAGAGGTCGCGGGCCGTGGGGCTGTCGTCGCAGACGCCCCGGGCTGCGGCATCGTCCACCAGCGTTTTCAGGATGCTCTCGAGGTCGGCGTAGCAGACGTCGCCCTCCGGCTCCGTGAAGCTGTCGAGCTGCATGGTCATGAGCAGCTGGTTGCGGATGTAGATCTCGTCGTCAGGCAGGATGAGGCCGGTGTCCAGACCGTAGTTGACGAGCTGCTGGATGGCAGTGGAGATCACAGGACAGCACCTCCCTCCGGACGGATGGACAGGACGTGGCAGCGGCCCTCGCCGAGGATGGCTTCCATGCCGGCCTTGAACTCATCCAGCATCTCCACAGGCACGAAAGCCTGCACCGTGCCGGCGAAACCGCCGCCGTGGACGCGGACAGCGCCCTTATCGCCCAGCAGATGCTTGGCGGCAGCGATGGTCACGCCCACTTCCTGATGCTCCTTATAGCCTGCGGGGATGACGTTCTGCAGATACTCCCAGCTGCTGCAGCCGGACTCGTTCACGAGGCAGAGGAAGGTGTCGAAGTCGCCATCGTGGAGTGCGGCCACCTGCTTTGCCACACGGTCGTTGTCGGCGTAGACGTGGAAGGCGCGGAGGACGGCGCGGTCGCCGCACTGCCTGCGGCACTCGGGCAGCTTTGCAAGGAAGGTCTCGAACGGCACATCCCGCAGCACCTCGCCGCCGCAGACAGCGGCCACGGCGCGGCACTCAGCCGGGATGGCGGCGTACTCGTCGGTCAGGTCGGCGTGGTCTGCGCCGGAGTCGAGGATGCAGAGGGCCAGACCGGCCTTGGAGAAGTCCACAGCCACCGGCTCCACCACGGGCTTTGCGGGGCTGGCGAAGTCGATGGTGATGATGTTGCCCACGCTGGAAGCCATCTGGTCCATCAGGCCGCAGGGCTTGCCGAAGTAGACGTTCTCAGCCCACTGGCCGATCTGCGCGATGGCGATGGGGGAGACCTTCTTGGCCATGAAGCAGTCGTTCAGGATGACGCCGATGAGCACCTCAAAGGCGGCAGAAGAGGAGACGCCGCTGCCCTTCGGCACGTTGGAAGAGATGTAAATGTCCAGACCGGCCAGCTTTGCGCCCCGCTGGGTGAAGGCGGCGCACTCGCCGCGCAGCAGGGCGGCGGTGGTGTTCTCCTCTTCCTTGCGGGCCTCGAGGTCGTTCAGATCAATGACGCACAGATCATAGCCCTCGCTCTGGACGCGGAGCTGGTTCTTGTCGTTGGGGGCTGCGGCGGCGATCATGTCGATGTTCACGCTGCCGGCCAGCACCCGGCCATGCTGGTGGTCGGTGTGGTTGCCGCCGATCTCGGTGCGGCCCGGCGCGCTGTAAAGGCCGGCCTCAGCGTGGGAGCCGAAGGTCTTTTCCAGCCCGTCCAGCACGGCGGCGTAACGGGCGGCTTCAGAGGCCGTCTCGGCGGGAGCACAGCAATACAGGGAGGCGAGGCGTGCGGCGTGGGCGCCGTCGGACAGCTCCTGCTTCCATACGGGAATGGACTTCATCATGGAATCTTCCTCCTGACAGACAGATACTTTTTTGTTTCGTGTGGGCGATACAGCCCGCTTCTAATCCTATAGTAAAGGATTTGTCCGGAAAAAACCATGTGTTATTGTTGCATTTCAATGAAAAGTTGCAAAAAATCCCCTCCGGGGCTGTCCGGCGGGGATGCAGAATGAAAATCTCGGATAAATTACAACTAAGACAAAAGTTTTTTCGAAACCGGGAAAGCATTGTGTAACTGCGCCGAAACTTCCCGCTGCCGCGTCCCGGCGGGGGAGTGGGCCGCGATATGGAGAAACCTTACTGCGGCGGGCAGTGCAAAAGAAAAGGCCGCGCTCCACTTTTCCGGCGGAGTGCGGCCTTCTTGTTAAGGGAAGAAAATCATGATGTCAGGCGGAAGGCGAGGGAGCAGCGCCCTCCGGCCCGGGAACACAAGGAAAAATTACTGCATCAGGCTGCAGACGGCCTCGGCGTAAGCGGCGGGGTCATCCACGGGCAGGCCCTCGATGAGCTGTGCCTGTGCGTAGAGCAGAGCGCTGTACTTCTTGAGCTTCTCGGTGTCGCCAGCCTCCTGTGCGGCTTTCAGCACAGCGAAGACGGGGTGGTTGACGTTCAGCTCCAGCACCTTGTCGCTCTTGACGCCCTCACTGCCGGGCTGCTTGGACAGCACCTTCTCCATCTCGATGGACAGCGGGCCGTCGGCGGACAGGCAGACAGGGTGGTCCTTCAGGCGGGTGGAGACTTTAACCTCCTTGACCTTGCCGTCCAGAGCGTCCTTCATGGCGTCGAACAGAGCCTTGTTGGCGGTGGTAGCCTCTTCGGCGGCCTTCTTCTCGTCCTCGGTCTCGAGGCCCAGATCGCCGCTGTTGACGTTCTTGAACTCGACGGTGCCGTCCTTGCCCTCGGCATCCTTGCGGGGGTAGGTGCGCATGATCTGCAGGCAGAACTCATCCACATCCTCGGTCAGGAGCAGGACGTCATAGCCCTTGTCCATGACCAGCTCAGCGGCAGGCAGCTTTGCCAGACGGTCGGTGGAGTCGCCGGCGGCGAAGTAGATGTACTTCTGCTCGGCGGGCATCTTGTCCACGTACTCCTGCAGAGTGACCATCTTCTGCTCCTTGGCAGACCAGAACAGCAGCAGGTCGCGCAGCAGCTCGGCGTGCATCCCGTAGTCGGAGTATGCGCCGAACTTCAGCTGACGGCCAAACTCCTTCCAGAAGCTCTCGTACTTCTCGCGGTCGTTGGCCAGCATGGCGTGGAGCTCATTCTTGATCTTCTTTTCCAGAGCGTTGTGGATGAGCTTGAGCTGATTGTCCTTCTGCAGCATCTCACGGCTGATGTTCAGGCTCAGGTCCTGGCTGTCCACGATGCCCTTGACGAAGCTGAAGTAGTCGGGCAGCAGGTCGGCGCACTTCTCCATGATGAGGACGCCGGATGCGTACAGAGCCAGACCCTTTTCGTAGTCCTTGGTGTAGAAGTCATAGGGGCGGTGGCTGGGCACGAAGAGCAGGGCGTTATAGTTCGCGGTACCCTCGGTGCGGCTCACGATGACGCGGGCGGGGTCGGCGTAGTCGCTGAACTTATCCTTGTAGAAGTTTGCGTACTCCTCGTCGGTGACTTCGCTCTTCTGCTTCTTCCAGATAGGCACCATGCTGTTCAGAGTTTCCAGCTCGGTGTAGGTCTCCCACTCGGGCTTGTAGTCGTCGGGCTTGGGGTCGGGTTCGGGCTTCTGACGGCTCTTTTCGCGCTCCATCTGGATGGGGTAGCGCACATAGTCGCTGTACTTCTTGACGATGGCCACGATGCCGTACTCGTCGAGGAAGTTGTCGTAGTTGTCGGTCTCCGTGTCGGGCTTGATGTGGAGGATGATGTCGGTACCGGCAGTCTCCTTCTCGGCAGGCTCAAGCTCATAGCCGTCAGCACCGCTGGACTCCCACTGCCAGGCATCGTCGGAGCCGTAAGCCTTGGAGATGACCGTCACTTTGTCGGCCACCATGAAGGCGGAGTAGAAGCCGACACCGAACTGACCGATGATGTCGATGTTCTCGTCCTTGTTGTCCTTCTTGAAGTCGAGGGAGCCGGAGTGGGCGATGGTGCCGAGGTTCTGCTCCAGCTCTTCCCGGGTCATGCCGATGCCGTTATCGGAGATGGTCAGGGTGCGGCTGTCCTTGTCGCGGGTGAGCAGGATGCGGAAATCGCCTTTGTTCATGCCGACGGAAGTGTCGGTCAGGCTCTTATAATACAGCTTGTCGATGGCGTCCGAAGCGTTGGAGATCAGCTCGCGCAGGAAAATTTCCTTGTTGGTGTAGATGGAGTTGATCATCATGTCCATCAGCTTTTTGCTCTCGGCCTGAAATTCTTTTTTCGCCATAATACAAAACCTCTTTTTATCAGATTTTAGCGTCCCGGCGGCGGAACTGCCCGGGCGCGTGTCGCATCAGGAATTGCCTGTGGAGAGTGCCGGCACACGGAGCGGAAAACCGCTCGTGAGAACTTAGCACTCACAACTTTCGAGTGCTAATATACACCGCTGAGAGACAAAAATCAAGGGGTTTCATAAAAAGTTCAAAAAACTTTCCGTTCGGGGCAAAAGCCGCCTTTACTTTCCCGCGCCAAAGCCGTATAATGGGCCGGAATGACAGACCTGTTTATAAGGAGGATGAGGGATGCGGCAGATAGAGCTGGAACTTGCAGGCGGCGGTGTGCTGACGGTTTCCCTGCGGGCGTCGCTGGACGCCATGCCCGCCGTGAAGCAGCGGCCTTTGGTGCTGGTGGTGCCGGGCGGCGGCTACAACCATGTCAGCCCCCGGGAGGGCGACCCGGTGGCCCTGCAGTTTGCGGCGGCGGGCTATCACACCGCCGTGCTGACCTACAGCGTGGGGGAGGGGGCGCAGGACTACCGGCCTCTCCGACAGCTGAACGAAGCGCTGGCTCTGCTGCGGCAGAATGCGGGAGAGTGGCACATCCTGCCGGATAAGATCGCCGTCTGCGGCTTCTCGGCGGGCGGACATCTGGCCCTGTCCGGCGCGGTGCTGGACATTCCGGGTGAGACGGCCCAGCAGAGGCCCAATGCAGTGATTTTGGGCTACCCGGTCGTCACGGCAGGGGAGTTTGCCCACCGGGGCAGCTTCGTCCAGCTGGCGGGCAGCGAGGATGCTGCCGCACAGCAGGCGTTCACCTTGGAGGATAAGGTGAACGCCGACACACCGCCGGTCTTCGTCTGGCATACCATGGAGGATAAGACCGTTCCGGTGGAGAACACGCTTCTCCTGCTGGCCGCCCTGCGGAGGGCGGGCGTGCCGTGCGAGGCACATCTGTTCGAGAAGGGCGCTCACGGCACCAGCATCAGCACCGCCGAAGTGGATGCCGCCGACCCTCACCGCGCCCATTGGGTGGCTCTCTGCCTCGAGTGGCTGGGGGAGACGTTTGGGTTCAAATGGAGTTGAATTTGGACATTCCTACAAAAAATTCATAAATTTATGGTTGACCTGCCCAAGATTTGAGCGTATACTGGTCAGCGGAAACAAACGAGGAAGAAGGAAACATACATGGAAAAGAAGATCTCGGTCAAAGACCTGCTGATGCAGGCATTCCTGACGGGCTGGGAGCTCTCCGACAAGAGCATCGCTCAGGATGAATATCTGCAGAGCGCCATTCAGGTCATCGAAGTGCTGCAGGTGGAGTCGGAAAACGTCTACGCGGAAGAGGGCCTCGGCCTGACCGACGGCGACGAGGTAGACCATCTGGACGACCTGCTCCGGGCCGACGGCCAGTGGCTGTATTACGGCGTGGAGGCGGAGAATTTCTTCCTCATCCAGTGGTATCCGGACGAAGCATCCGCCAAGGCAAAACTGGCACAGCTCGAGGAGCTGGGCGACGGCAAGCAGTACCTCGTGAATCTGGACCTCAAGCGCACGAACCCCACCGAGGCCGAGAATTTCGGCAATTCCAACCCGGTGCAGCTGAGAAGCTGACCTCGGCGAAAGCCTCTCCCTTTGGGAGAGGTGGCATCGCTTGCGATGACGGAGAGGGCAAGCCTGTTGCGATAGAGCGGCTCGTACAGCGATAAGCTGTCTCTTTGTCAGAGCGAAGCTATCGCTGTATCGGTCTTCTCCGTCAGTGCCCTTGCCCTCTCAGTCTCGCTTCGCTCGACAGCTCTCCCAAAGGGAGAGCCTTTTACAGAGAAAGGAATCGAACCAATGCAGCTTTCTGATACGGAGCGTCAGCGCCTCACCGCCATTCTGGCCCAATATGACCAGCACCCCGAAGTGCAGCGGATGCGGGAATTTATCCAGCACGGCGACGTGACCACCTACCAGCACTGCAAGAATGTGGTGCTGGTGAGCTTCTGGCTCAACCGCCGCTTCCATCTGGGCGCGGATGAGACGTCGCTGGCCGTGGGGGCCTTCCTCCATGACTTCTATCTCTACGACTGGCACAAGCGCAGCTCTTTCCGGGGCCTGCGCCGCCTGTTCGAGATGCACGGCTTTGCCCATCCCGGCTCTGCCTGCGTCAATGCCGAGCGCTGCTTCGCCATCACCAGAAAAGAGCAGAACATCATCTCGAGCCATATGTGGCCCCTGACCTTCCGCCATGTCCCCACCTGCCGGGAGGCGGTCATCGTCTGCCTGGCCGACAAATACTGCGCCGTGCTGGAAAGCATGTTCCAGCGCACCCGGGTGGCCGATACGGATGCCGGGGAGAACGAGTGGTAGCCCTCTCAGTCATCGCTGCGCGATGCCAGCTCCCCCAAAGGGGGAGCCATTGGCATGTCGGGCCACTTTCCGCTGGACGCTGAAAGCTTGATATGACGCAAAAAATAGTGCCCTGTTACAGAGGGCAGCAGCTTCGGGACAATATCCCTTGTCAAGCTGCTGTGAATCTCTGTAGCAGGGCACTACTGTTTACGATAAAACCCAACTTTGCTCGTCCCGCGTGGGCCTGACCGGCCCGCCAGAGGCTCTCCCTCTGGGAGAGCTGTCACCGAAGGTGACTGAGAGGGCTAGGACGCTTCCGGAGAGGAAAACCCGTTACAGCCTTTTATACCCCGCAGGCTCGTCGGCTTTGGCGCGGCGCTCCATCAGGTAGGTGTCCAGCCAGCGGCCATGACAGTCCCGGGCGATGCGCTCCCGCCGCCCCACCACCCGGAAGCCGCACTTCGTATGGAGGCCGAGGCTGGCGGTGTTGTCCTGCAAAACGGTGGAGTGTAAGGTCCAGTAGCCCTCTTTTTCCGACTCCTCGCAGAGGGCCGTCAGCAGGCGGGAGCCGAGGCCCCGGCCCCGGAACTTCTCGCCGACGTAGATGCTCACCTCGGCCACGCCCCGGTAGCACCAGCGGGGGTCTACCCGCCGCAGTGCGGCCCAACCGGCCAGCTCGCCGCCGTCCAGAATGACGAGGCGGCATTCTTTGATGTGAAAGGCATCCCACGCCGTGTAGGGCGGGCAGGCGGTCTGGAAGGTGGCGTGCTCCGTGGCGATGCCCTCTGAATAGATCTCGGACACGGCGTCCCAGTCTTCCGGCTCCATGGGCCGGATGGTGATATTGCTCATGATATTCTTCCCCGGCAGAGCGCCCCAATGCGCCCTGCATCATTCCTCTTATTTCAGTATAGCAGATGCAGCCCGTCCGCGCAATGACCCCTTATTCCAGCCCCGGCAGGGTGTCCAGCACCGGGATGCCCAGGCTGTGCAGGAAGGCTTTCTTTTCCTCGATGGCGGGGACGACGTCCAGCTCCGAGGGGGCGTGGGCGTCGCAGCCCATGATGGCCTTGACGGGGTACTCCGCCGCGATGCGCCAGAACTCATCCCGGGTGTAGCCTAAAGAGCCGTCGGGACGGTCCTGCAAAGTCAGTCCGGCCATGTTGTACTCGAGGGGGATGTCCAGCCGCGCCGCTGCGGCACAGATGTCCCGGCAGGCCTTCTCGGCGTCGGCGTCGAAGGCCGTCACCCGGTTCAAAAAGAGGTCGGGGTGGGCCAGATACCGGTAAAGCCCCGTTTCCAGCGCTTCCACCACCTGTTCGGCATACCGTCTGCCGTGGGCGGTGGAGGTGCTGCCGCCGAAGCGGCTGGCTTTGGCGTCCTGCTCGTCGGTGGTGTCGTAGTGACAGCCGAGGATGAGATATTCGATGTCCAGCCGCTCCGTCTCTTCCCTGAGCCAGCCCAGATAGGCCGGGAAATACTCCGCCTCGAGGCCGATGCGGATGTGGAGCTTGTCGGCATATTTCTCCCGCAGCCCGCGCAGGGTCAGGACGTAATCGTCCAGCTGGGAGGGCAGCATCCGGATGCGGCTGACGAAGCCCGGCGTCGCGTAGGCCCAGGGGGTGTGGTCAGAAAACCCCAGCACCCTGTAGCCGCAGCGCAGGGCCGTGAGGATGTATTCCTCCTCGGTGCCTTCGGCGTGACCGCAGCGGGTGGTGTGGGTGTGGTAATTGGTCAGCATGACAAGGCTCCCTCCCGGGCAGAAATTTTTTGACAATCATCACCGTTGTGATACAATAGGGTATAGCAGCTTGCGTTTTTAATGCACAAGCAACATCCGCAAACTGCATATCGCAAATATGCCATTTTGATAGGCACTATTTTTGAAAATTGCGATAAATACCCGTTCAGGGCAGGGACTATTATAGACCTCTTTGCCGAAAAATGCAATGAAGGCTGCTCTGAAAAAGGAGAAATGAAGATGGATTGGAAACGAATCGCTGCCTCTGTGCTGATGCTCGGTGTCCTCGCCGTCCCGGCCTCAGCAGCCAGCATCACCCCCCAGACCACCATGAAGGAGATACGCGACGACCCCGACATCAAGGCCAGCGGCCTCTATACATATACCTACGTGTGGGAGCGGGACTGCGAAAGGCTCTCCACCAGCCGCGACGACGAGACGCTGGCCGAGGTGGTCGGCAAGACCTCCGCCGAAGCCTGCGCAGCGGGCCTGAACTATCTGGCTCAGGTCTACCACGACGGCACCCGGGTGACCTATCCGCTCTATTCGGAAGAGGAGATCGCCGCCGTGCCTGCCCGCGCTCATGCGGAGCTGTATTACTGCCCGGCCAAGCAGCCGGGGGCTAAGTTTGCCATCGTGCTGTCGGGCAACGCGCTCTACTACAGCGGCGAGCTGCGGGGCGGCGTGGCCACGGCGTGGGAGCTGCACGAGCGGGGCTATGCCGTCTTCTCGCTGCGCTACCGCATCGGATGGGAGGCCGGGGACGACGCTCCGCTGGAAGACCTGGCCCGGGCCATCCGCTTCGTGATGGACAATGCCGACACCTTCGGCGTCTCCACGGAAGACTACGCCCTGCTGGGCTACTCCTCCGGCGGACAGCTCGCAGGCGTCTTCGGCAATGAGGAAAAGGGCTGGGGCCGCTACGGTGTGCCGAAGCCCGGCGTATTGCTGCTGGTCTACCCCATCAACAACTTCCTTGGGGCAAAGCCTGCCTACCATCTCCTGATGGATACCGACCGGCTGGAAAGACGCTACTATTCCTACACCGTCTCGAAGCTCGTGACGCCGGACTATCCGCCCACCTTCCTGTGGTACGGCAGGAATGACACCATGCTGAAAGCCTTCGTCTACCCCCTGCAGGGGCCGACCCTTGCAAAGGCACTGGAAGCCAGCGGCGTCCCCAACCGGGTGGAAGTTTACGACAACGCCAAACATGGCATCGGCATCGGCGTGGGGACGGACGCCGAGGGCTGGGTGGAACGTGCTGCCGAGTTCTGGCAGAGCGTTTCGGAATAACAGGAGGAAAAGAATATGTACGACTGGAATGAAGCTGTCCGCAGCCTGAATGTGGGCCTGCCCGACGACATCGCCCGGCTGAAAGCGGCCGGATATTATCAGGAGGCCATCGCCCGCATCGACCGGCTGCTGGCCGAGGACTGGACAAAGACCCAGAACGGCCCGGCGTCCAACGGCATCGCCCCGCCGGAGGGGTATGTCCCGCCCGAGAACCCCACGCCCCACGGTGTGGACGCCCTGAGGGAGGCCCTGACCGTCCAGAAGGAAATCATGCGCCGGCTGCCCGGGGAATACTGCTGGACGGAAGCCGAGGCCGTCGCCCGGATGCAGGAGCGGGTCAGGGACTTCACGGCAGAGGAATTTAAGAAGCTCGACTGGGAGGGCCGGATGGACTGGCGGTTCGTGGAAGGGGAGAAGCGGTATCAGGCCCGGTTCGCCGAGACGCTGCTGGCCACCCACGCCGACCTCGCCGCCCGGAAGCTGACGCCGGACGCCCCCAACAACAAGAACGAAGAGCGCCACCGCCTCCACGAGAAGATGGAGCGGGAGGGGAGCGCCAGCGCCGACATCACCCTCCGCACCAGCATCCGGATGTCCGACGAAGCCTTCGCCGCTGCGCTGGAAAAGGCGAAAGCCGAGGGCAGAGACGCCGTCCACGTCCGGGCATGGCTGGCCCTGCCTGCCGCCTGCCCGTCCCAGAGCCATATCACGCTGGACCGCTTCACCGAGACGCCCGGCCATATCGCCGCCGAGGATGCGCCCCAGCGCACCGTCTGCTGGGAGGCCGACCTGACCGAGAACCGCACCTTCGGGGCCGAGTACAGCTACCGGGAGACGGCGGTCTATGCCGACCCGCTTTCCTTCACGCCCGACGCGGAGCAGCCGGACTTCTACACCGGCGAGGAAGCGCCCCACATCGTCTTTACGCCCTACCTGCGGGCGCTGGCGGCTCAGCTCACCGAGGGAATCGCCAGCCCGGCGGAGAAGGCGAAGCGCATCTACGACTATGTCACCCTGAACGTCCGGTATCACTTCCAGCCGTCCTATTTCGTCCATGAGTCCATCGCCGAGAACTGCGCCCGCAGCCGCCGGGGAGACTGCGGCATCATGGCGCTGACCTTCATCACCCTCTGCCGCATCGCGGGCATCCCGGCCCGGTGGGAGAGCGGCTTTGCAGTGGCCCCGGGGGACGCGGGCTGTCACGACTGGGCGCGGTTCTACGTCGCCCCCGGGGGCTGGATGTATGCCGACTGCTCCTACGGTGCCTCCATGGCCCGCTGGGGCGATGAAGTGCTCCGCCGCCACTATTTCGGCAGTCTGGATACGGGCCGCATGGTGGCAAACAGCGCCTTTGAAGCGCCCTTCGACCCGCCGATGCTGGGCTTCCGCAGCGACCCCTACGACAACCAGAGCGGCGAGATGGAGGCCGACGGCGTGGGCCTGTACGGTGACGATACCGTGACCACCAAAGAAGTTTTGAAGTTTGAGGAAGTAGAATAAATGGAATTTCTCGCAATGCTGTATACCGTCCTGCTGGTGGCCATCTGCCTGATGATGGCGCTGCTGCTCTTCCGCAGCGGACGCCCCGCCGGCGGGCTGGACGAAGCCGACTGCGAAGAGCTGAAAGACTGGCTCGAAGAGCAGCTGGCCGCTCAGGCCAGAGAGTTCAACGCCCGTCAGGACGCCATCGCCCAGCAGAACTATGCCGCCATCCGCAGCGTCAGCGAGACGCTGCAGACGGCTGTGCAGAGCATGAGCACCACCCTCGGTCAGGGGCAGGACAGCCAGCAGCGCATCCTGGAGCGGCGTCTGCAGAGCCTCGAGCAGGCCAACAACCAGCAGATGGAGCAGCTGCGCCGCGCCATGGTCGAGAGCATGACGGCATTGCAGGCTGAGAACACCCGCAAGCTGGACGAGATACGCCACACGGTGGACGAGCAGCTTCAGGACGCTTTGCAGAAGCGGGTGACGGAAAGCTTCAAGGCCGTCAACCAGCAGCTCGAGCAGGTGTACAAGGGCCTTGGCGAGATGCAGTCCCTCGCCGCCGACGTGGGCGGCCTGAAGCAGGTGCTCTCGGGCGTCAAGACCCGGGGCATCCTCGGCGAGATCCAGCTGGGCGCGATCCTGGAAGAGATCCTCGCCCCGGAGCAGTATGACACCAACGTGGCCACCATCCCGGGCAGCACCCAGCGGGTGGAATACGCCATCCGGATGCCGGGCGCCGACGGCGGCAGCGTCTGGCTCCCCATCGACTCCAAGTTCCCCGGCGACACCTACGCCCACTTACAGGACGCCTACGCTTCCGGCGACGCGCAGGCCGTGGAGGATGCCCGCCACGCCCTCGAGCTGGTGCTCCGCAGCGAGGCCAGAGACATCCGGGAAAAGTACGTCGAGCCGCCCTATACCACGGCGTTCGGCATCCTGTTCCTGCCCTTTGAGGGCCTGTATGCCGAGGTGGTGAACGCGGGGCTGCTGGAGGTCCTGCAGCGGGACTATCAGGTCAACGTGGCAGGCCCCAGCACCATGGCGGCCCTGCTGAACAGCCTGCAGATGGGCTTCAAGACCCTCGCCATCCAGAAGCGCTCCGGCGAGGTCTGGCAGCTGCTGGGCGCGGTGAAGACGGAGTTCGACAAGTTCGGGCAGGGCCTCGCCAAGATGCAGCAGCGTCTGCGCCAGACCGACGAAGAGCTGGACCAGCTCATCGGCGTCCGCAGCCGGGCCATCAGCCGGAAGCTGCGCAGCGTCCAGAGCCTCGACGAGGCCAGCGCCAGCGCCCTCTTGGAGATAGACGACATGAACGAGCTGCCGAAGGCACTCTCTGAGACCAGCGAGACATCTGGCAAAGTGGGAGAATATTGACGTAGTGACGGTAAAAAATGCACTTTGCCAGGGTGGCAAACTGGCCTGAGCTGGCAAACTGACCACTTTGCCAGATATGAGCACTTTGCCAAGTTGGCAAAGTGGGGAAATATAACGTATCTATATTATTATTTTGTCACTTTGCCACATAATCTACCGCAGTAGAACGTCATTCGGCCATCCGGCCTGATAAATAGTTGACGAAGGCGGCAGACTGTGCTATACTGAGAACGTTTCCTGAAATAATTGCCAGCCATGGCAGATCATACACAAGATAACAGAGAGGAAATGTGTTTATGAGCGTAAAGAACATCAGCAGCGCCATTCTGGGCGTGGGCGTGGACGATACCACCATCGATTTGTTTGAGAGCCAGTACCCGGTCCCCACCGGCATCAGCTACAACTCCTACGTCATCCGGGACGAGAAGATCGCCATCCTCGACACCGTGGACGACCGCGCTACCGACGAGTGGATGGCAAACGTCACCGAGGCGCTGGCAGGGGAGAAGCCCGCCTACCTCGTCGTCCACCACATGGAGCCGGACCACAGCGCGAATATGGCCCGCCTCGCCGCCCTCTACCCCGAGATGCAGGTGGTGGGCAACGCCAAGACCTTCCAGTATATGGAGCAGTTCTTCGGCGCAGAGGCCATCGCCAAGGAGCGCCGCGTCGTCGTGAAGGACGGCGAGAGCCTTTCGCTGGGCGCTCACACCCTGACCTTCGTGTTCGCACCCATGGTCCACTGGCCCGAGGTCATGGTGAGCTATGAGTCCACCGAAAAAGTCCTCTTCTCCGCCGACGGCTTTGGCCGCTTCGGCGCGGTGGCAAGGTTCGACGAGAAGGCCGACTGGGCCAGCGAGGCCCGCCGCTACTACCTGAACATCGTGGGCAAGTACGGCCCGCAGGTGCAGGCTCTGCTGAAAAAGGCCGCTGCGCTGGACATCAAGACCATCTGCCCGCTCCACGGCCCCGTCCTCACCGGCGACCTTGGCAAGTACCTGAACTACTACGATCTGTGGTCCAGCTACAAGGCCGAGGAGCCGGAGAAGGTGCTGGTCGCCAGTGCCTCCATCCACGGCCACACCCGCGCCGCCGCCCACATTCTGGCCGAAAAGCTCCGCGCCAAGGGTGCTAAGGTGGTGGAGATGGATTTGACCCGCACCGACGTCTCCTACGCCGTCACCGAAGCCTTCCGCTGCGGCAAGACCGTTCTGGCCTGCGCCACCTATGACGGCTTCCTCTTCCCGCCGATGGAGAACCTGCTGACCCACCTCAAGACCAAGGCCTTCCAGAGCCGCACCATCGCCCTGATGGAGAACGGCACCTGGGCGCCCATGGCCGCAAAGCTCATGCGCGCCGAGCTGGACGGCATGAAGAACATCACCGTCTGCGACACCGTCGTCACCCTCCGCTCTGCTTCCAATGCCGCCGCTGAGGCGCAGATGGACGCGATGGTGGATGAGCTGCTGAGTAAGTAAAAACGAGCAGAAACAAGGAAATCCCCCACGAAAGTGGGGGATTTCCTTGTTTTCTGTCAGCGTTTATGATACACTGATACTGCCGCCGCGAAGCGGTAAGGCACTGTACATACGGCAGGCGGTTTGGTCTCTCACTTCCGAAAGGGGGTGAGAAGATGCCGATTACTTTGACGTTTCACTTGTTTGGACTCACGTTCACACTGCGAATCAAAAAGTAAAACCGCCACCTCCGCCAAGGTGACGGTTTTGGTATAAACCCTAAAACCTTGAAGAGGCCAAACCGCTTGTCACAGTGCCTTTTCTATCGTTATTATAGCGCATTGCCGGACATCTGTCAAGAAACCCGGCAGTGCGTTTTTTGCTCAGGAGGCGCGCGTCTTCCGGCCAAGCGCCGCCGCACCGGTGAGGGCCACGAGGACGCCCAGCACGGCAAGGCCCGCACCGGCCTGCCCGAAGGCGTCACCCACCGCGCCCACGAGGGGGCTGGCGGGTATCATGAGCAGGCTGTAGACCATGCCGTCCACGCTGATGAGGGTGGCACGCTGGTCGCTGGGGATGACATCGTTGAGCTTCTGGTCCTCGTGCAGGAGGTAGGCGTCGATGACGCCCTGCACCAGCATACAGCCGAAGATGCAGCCCAGCACTGGGGCGGCACCCACCAGCGCGCAGCCCCCGCCGCAGAGCAGGGCGCAGACGGCGTAAAACCGCCGCAGGCTCTTCGGATGGAGCCGCCGGGCCGCTTCAACGCCCAGCATGGAGGCAAGCCCGCTCAGCAGCATCGGCACGAACAGCAGCGCTGTGGGCCAGCCCAGCTCGACGAGCCGCTGCTGGACGAACATCGTGGTCAGGTAGCTGGGAATGCTGAGGACAGCAGCAGAGACGATGAGCTTTGCCGCCAGCGGGGTGGTGCGAAGAGCGGTGATGCTGTCCCGCACCAGCCGCGCGAGCTGGCCGGGCAGGTCGCGGAAGGTCTGCTTCTCCCGGCGGGCCTGCGCTTCGGTGACGATGGGCTCGGTCATCAGGGCGGTGGCGGCAGCGGCAGTGCCTTCAAAGGCGGCGCTCAGCAGGTAGAAACCGGAAAAGCGGAGAAACCGTTCCAGCGTGCTGGCGAGGGACCCCACAGCCGTGGCCAGCATGGAGAGCCGGGAGCAGTTGGCGGAGACCCGGAGGTAGTCGTCTGTCCGTCCGCACTGCTTGAGGCTGTCGTAAGTGAGGGCCGAGGCGGTGCCGGAGAACATGGCGTTGGCCAGTGCGCTCAGCGCCATCGCAAGGCAGATGAAAAACAGGTCCGGCGCAAAGGCCATCGGGAGGTTGGAGAGCACCATGCAGACCCCTCCGGCCACGAGTGTCTTCCTGCGGCCCAGCAGGTCAGCCGCCATGCCGCTCGGCACCTCGAAGGTGAGGCTGACCATGTGGAACACGCTCTCGGCAACGCCGATCTCCCACAGCGAGAAGCCCCGCGCGGCCAGCAGCGCCACCCACACGGCGTCGGTGATGCGCAGGCCGGAGAAAAAGTTGTTGGTATAGATGCAGGCAAGCTGCTTTTTCAGGTTCATGGGGAACACCCTTTCTATTATTATGGATAGAAATGTGTACCCTTTGTAGGCTGTTTGCTGCCTTCCCTCGGCCAAAAGGCTCTCCCTTTGGGAGAGCTGGCGCGTGAGCGCCTGAGAGGGCAAGCCCGGCATGGCAGAGTCTTTGTGCAGCGATAAGTTGTCTCTTTGTCAGAGTAAGAGTATCGCTGTATAGGAGCTTCTCCGTCAGCGGCCTTGCCCTCTCCGTCACCTTCGGTGACACCTCTCCCAAGGGGAGAGGCTTTGACAAAGGGAAAGCGCCTATGCAAAACAAAAGCGCCCCATAGCAAAGCTGCGGGGCGCATAGAACATGCTCCACGCTCTGCTGAAAGGACCTGCCCTGCCACAGCGAGGCCCGGCTGCTGGCGATATAAAATGCCTCAAGCAGACTGAGAGGGCTATAAAAGGGTACACTTCGAGCCGGAAAAGCTTAGGGGTTTCCTTTTTTGAAGAAAACACAGCCGTTCCAACCCATTGCAGGTGTACCCTCCTTTCCGTAAAGCGTTGAGCTCAGCATACCATAATAACGACTGAAAAGCAAGAAAAATGCGGATATTCCTTAAAATCTGCCCGCTGTGCTTGCAAACCGCCCCAAAATGTGATAAGATGATTCTCGGTTATCAAAATGACCACGACCTGAATACTCCAAACGCAGCGACGGAGAGAGTAGGCAGGCGCACCGCAGCAAAGAGAGAAGCTTCACCGGCTGAGAGGGCTTCCGCGCGGGCGCAGGCTGAAGTTCGCTCCCGAGCGGCCGGCCTGAACGACAGTAGGACCGGACGGTGCGCCCCGTTACGGCGTTTTGAGCGCCGCGCGGCTTGCGAAAGAGCCGGGCGGAAACCGGGTGGTACCGCGGAGCTGTGAATTTTATGAGCTTCGTCCCTTTTGCCGGGCCTTTCAGGAGGCCGGGGCAGGGGACGGAGCTTTTTTGCTGTCCGCTGAACAACACGAATGAGAAGGAGAGAACATCCATGCAAGCAATGATCGACGAGCTGGCAAAGCAGGCCGAAGAGAGCCTGGGCCAGGTCTCTTCCAAAGAAACGCTGGCAACTTTCTGGCAGGAATATCTGAGCAAGAACGGCAAGATCCCCGCCCTGATGAAGAATCTGCGCTCTGTCGCCCCCGAGGAGCGGCCGGCCATGGGCAAGATCATCAACGAACTGAAGGCCAAGGTCCAGGCCGAGTATGACGCCGCTGCCGACAAGGTGAAGCAGGCTGAGCTTGCTGCCCGCAACGCCGCCGAGACGGTGGACATCACCCTGCCCGCCAAGACCCGCGCCGTGGGCGGTCTGCACCCCCTGACCCTCGTCACCAACCAGATCATCGACGTTTTCTCGGGCATGGGCTTTGCTGTGGCAGAGTCCCCCGAGATCGAGGACGACGACCACAACTTCACTCGCCTGAACGTCCCGAAGGACCATCCCGCCCGCGATATGCAGGACACCTTCTACCTGTCCGATGAGTTCCTGCTCCGCACCCAGACCTCCGGCGGCCAGATCCGCACCATGGACAGCCAGAAGCCTCCCATCAAGGTGCTCATCCCGGGCCGCGTCTTCCGCTCTGACTCCGACGCTACCCACAGCCCCATGTTCCACCAGATGGAAGGTCTGGTCGTGGATAAGGGCATCACGCTGGGCGATCTGCAGGGCGCACTGAACACCTTCGTGCAGAAGCTGTTCGGTGCCGACACCCGCACCCGCCTGCGTCCCTCCTACTTCCCCTTCACGGAGCCCAGCGTCGAGGTGGACGTGAGCTGCTTCGAGTGCCACGGCAAGGGCTGCCCCCTGTGCAAGCACACCGGCTGGATCGAGGTGCTGGGCGGCGGCGTCGTCAACCGCAAAGTCCTCGAGAACTGCAGCATCGACCCGGACGAGTACTCCGGCTTCGCCTTCGGCATCGGCATCGAGCGCATCGCCATGCTGAAGTACGGCATCAACAACATCGGCCTGATGTTTGAGAACAACCTGCAGTTCCTCAAGCAGTTCCACGAATAAGAGGGGAGAGAGCAAACAATGAAAGTACCTTTCAGTTGGTTAAAAGAACTCGTCGATATTGACGTTACCGCACAGGAGCTTGAAGAAAAGCTTTTCTCCTGCGGCTTTGAAGTCGAGGAACTCATCCCGCTGGACGCCGGCATCAGTAAGGTCGTCGTGGGCAAGATCGTGGAGATGGAGCCTCAGGAAGGCACCCATCTGACCAAGTGCGTCGTGGACTGCGGCGAGTATGGCCACGACATCCGCATCAGCACCGGTGCGGCGAACATGAAGCTGGGCGACTGCGTGCCTGCCGCTCTGGACGGCTCCACCCTGCCCGGCGGCATCAAGATCAAGGCCCGCAAGATGCAGGGCGTCGAGTCCAACGGCATGCTCTGCTCCGGCGAGGAGCTGGGCCTGAACGATGACCTGTTCCCGGGCTCTGAGGTCTACGGCCTGCTCATCCTGCCCGAGGACTCCGTCCCCGGCACCGACATCGCCCCTGTGGTGGGTCTGGATGACTACATCTTCGACATCTCCATCACCGCAAACCGTCCCGACTGCCAGTCGGTGCTGGGCATCGCCCGCGAGGTGGCCGCTATCCTCGGCAAGCCTCTGCACATGCCCGCCATGGACTACAACACCGTCTGCGACGCCGACGAGCCGATCAGCGTGAAGGTGGAGGCTCCGGACCTCTGCCCCCGCTACATGGCACACTACGTCCGCAATATCCGGATGAGCGAGTCTCCCCGCTGGATGAAGCGCCATCTGGCTCTGTGCGGCCTGCGCTCCATCAGCAACGTGGTCGATATTACCAACCACACCCTGCTGGAGATGGGTCAGCCCATGCACGCCTTCGACTTGAACAAGGTCGCCGGCCGCAGCATCACCGTCCGCCGTGCCGTGGAAGGCGAGAAGATCACCACCCTCGATGAGAAGGAGTTCACCCTGAACCCCAACAATCTGGTCATCTGCGACGCAGAGAAGCCGGTCGCTCTGGCCGGCATCATGGGCGGTGCAAACTCCGGCATGGACGACACCACCACCAGCCTGCTCTTCGAGTGCGCTACCTTCGCCCGCGACTCCGTCCGTAAGACCAGCCGCGCTCTGGGCCAGAACAGCGACTCTTCCGCCCGCTACGAGAAGGGCGTTGACCGCCACTCTCCCGAGCTGGGCCTTGCCCGCGCCCTGCACCTCATCCAGGAGCTGGACTGCGGCGACATCACCACGCTGGAATACGATCTGACCGACGGCCGTCCTCTCGAGCGCAAGCACATCGTCACCACCCCGGCCAAGATCTGCGGCGTGCTGGGCATCACCGTGCCGGACCAGACCATGATCGACATCCTCAAGCGCCTTGAGTTCACCGTGGACGTGCAGGCCGACGGCAGCTGGGACGTCTCCGCACCCCTCTACCGTGAGGATGTGGAGAGCTTCCCCGACCTGGCCGAGGAAGTCATCCGTGAGTACGGCTATGACCACATCGTACCCACCTTCCTGAACACTGCCGCTGTCACCAACGGCGGCCTGAACTACGAGCAGAAGCAGCAGCTCAAGACCAAGCGTCTGCTGGCCGCTCAGGGCTTCTATGAGGCTTCCACGCTGGCCTTCTATTCCAATGCCGAGTTCGATATGCTCCACATCCCGGCGGAGGATGAGGCCCGCAAGGCCATCCGCATCCTGAACCCCATCAGCGAGAACCTGTCCGTCATGCGCACCCTGCTGGCTCCGTCCATGCTGAACGTCATCGTGGACAACCTCAAGAAGGGCAACGCTGAGGGCCGCCTGTTCGAGATGGCTCCCGTCTACCTCGCCAAGGAGCTGCCCATCAACGAGCATCCCCACGAGCGCCAGACCCTCTGCATCGGTGCCTTCGGCCCCGAAGAGGACTTCTTCACCGTCAAGGGCGCTCTGGAAGGACTGGCGGAGGGCTTTGACCTGACCTTCACCTATCAGCGTGAGACCACCAGCTGGCTCCACCCCGGCATCAGCGCCGCCGTCTACTGCAACGGCAAGCGTCTGGGCGTCTTCGGCAAGCTGGCCAACGAGATCAACGCGGAGCTGGAGATCGCCAAGGAGCAGAAGGACAGCCAGAACATCTATCTGGGCGAGCTGGACTATGAGGCTCTGATGTCCTGCGTCGAGGGTGAGCTGCGCTATAAGCCCCTCAGCCCCTACGCCGCTGTCAAGCGTGACCTGGCTCTGGTCTGCGACGAGGCTGTGGCCTGCGGAGACATCGAAGAGACCATCAGGAAGGCAAGCCCCCTCATCACGGAGGTCAAGCTGTTCGATATTTATCGCGGCGCAAACCTCGGCGAGGGCAAGAAGAGCATGGCCTTCTCCCTGACCCTCTCTGACCCCGCTGCCGAAGTCTCCAACGAGCAGGTGGAGCGCACCGTCAAGAAGGTGCTGGGCAACCTGAAGTTCAAGCTGGGCATCGAGATCCGCTGAACGGAAAGAATAAGAAATGAGTCCGTCTGTGCTGCCGGCACGGGCGGGCTTTTTCTTTGCGCCGATTTATGCTATACTTATCTTATATAGAAACACAGCAGGAGGATTCAGCGTGGAGGATTACCGCACCATCCGGGGGACAGCCATCGGAGAATACGAAGAGAAGAAGAGCCGCTTCATTGCGCAGCTCTCCTTTGCAGACAGCGAGGAGAAGGCCGTGGCCTTCCTCGAGCAGGTGCGCGCGGCCAACCGCACCGCCCGCCACAATGTCTATGCCTACCGCCTGCGGGAGGGGAGCCGGGAGCGCTATTCCGACGACGGCGAACCGGCCAAGACAGCGGGTACGCCTGCCCTGGAGGTCTTGCAGCACAGCGGACTGACCGACCTCATCGTGGTCATCACACGCTACTTCGGCGGTGTGCTGCTGGGGACCGGCGGTCTCGTCCGGGCCTACACCACCGCCGCGTCCCGCGCGCTGGAAGCCGCCGAGGTGGTGACGGTGCGCAGCGTGGTGGCGCTGGATGTGACGGTGGACTACGGCCTCTATGAGCGGGCAGACCTGCTCATCAAGGCGGCGGGCGGCAAGCTGGCCGAACCGGAGTTCACCGATAAAGTCACCCTCCGCTGGCAGATGCCGGAGCATACCGAAGGGCCGCTGCTGACCCAGCTGCAGGAGCTGACAAGAGGCACGGCCAATGTCACCGTGAGCGAGCCGTTCTATGCGGCGTTCTAAGAGCGCTTTACCGGTAGAACCTCTCAGTCTGCTTCGCAGACAGCTCCCCTGGTAGGGGAGCCCTTGGCAGGCCGGGCCACTTCCTACTGGACGCCCGAGGTCCGATATGGCGCAAAAGGGCGGGCCTTGCTACAGAGGGCAGCGGCTTCTGGACAACGCACCTTGTCAAGCTGCCGCTGCCCTGGACAGCGGAGCACTACCGTTTCCGAGATATTGTGCTTCGCTCGTTCAGACGAAAGCTGACCGACACGCCAGAGGCTCCCCCTCTGGGGGAGCTGGCGCGAAGCGCCTGAGAGGGCAAGGACGCTGACGGAGAAGCGAAAGCACAGCGATAGTATCGCTCTGGCAAAAGAGTCTGCGCATCGCTGTGCGGCGGCTTTGCCGTAACTGGCTTGCCCTCTCCGTCACGCCTGCGGCGTGCCACTGCCCGGGTTGCGGCTCCCAGCGTCTGCTTCGCTACCGCTCGCATCCTGCTGGCCGCGGCCCCAACAGCTCCTCCCTGTTTCCGCCACTGGCGGCGGTCGTCGCCGTTGCTCCCAAAGGGAGAGGCTTGAAAAACAGCAGCAATAGGCGAAAGAAAACGAAATACCAAAAATTACCAAATGACAAGTCGAAACATTTTCTGACGAAGATACACGGATTTTCCCCCTTCGACAGGGCGAATCGGTTACAATAGCCGCAGACGCGGCATTGGGATCGGCCGCGCGCGGAGAGGAGGGAAAACGAGAGAAAAAAGGAGGGACACAGGATGGATGTGCGCACACGCACCGAAGAGATCGAGCGGCTGACGCTGGCCCCGTGGGCGACGTTCAGCGATGCAAGCCGGGGCAGGCAGAGACCGGAGGAACAGGACCCCATCCGCCCTGTGTTCCAGCGGGACCGTGACCGGGTGCTCCACTGCAAGGCGTTCCGGCGGCTCAAGCAGAAAACGCAGGTCTTCCTCTCGCCGGAGGGGGACCTCTACCGCACCCGCCTGACCCACACGCTGGAAGTCTCCCAGATCGCCCGCACCATCGCCCGGGCGCTGCGGCTCAATGAGGACCTGACCGAGGCCATCAGCCTCGCCCACGACCTTGGCCACACCCCCTTCGGCCACGCCGGAGAGCGGGCGCTGGATAAGCTCACGCCCGGCGGCTTCAAGCACTATATGCAGAGCCTGCGGGTGGTGGACAAGCTCGAGAAGGACGGGCAGGGCCTCAACCTGACCTGGGAGGTGCGCAACGGCATCGTCACCCACACAAAAGGCAGATGGGCCGCGACGCCCGAGGGCCGCATCGTGCGGATGGCCGACCAGATCGCCTACGTCAACCACGACATCGAGGACGCCGTCCGGGCCGGTGTGCTGGACCCGGCCACCCTGCCGAAGGACTGCACCGCCGTGCTGGGCCAGACGAAGTCCGCCCGCATCACCACCATGATAAACAGCATCCTCGCCCACAGCGACGGGGATGTGGGGGTCGGCGCGGAGGAGAATGAAGCCTTCCTCGCCCTGCGGGACTTCATGTATGCCACCGTGTATGTGGACAAGACCGCCAAGGCCGAGGAGCAGAAGGTGGACAAGGTCATCGGGGAGCTGTACGAGTATTATCTGGCCCATGTGGACCAGATGTCCAACTTCTACGTCCAGCTGGCCTATCAGGACGACCCCGAGCGGGCCGTCACCGACTATATCAGCGGCATGAGCGACGAATTTGCCATCCGGACCTTTGAGGACGTCTTTGTGCCTCGCAAGTGGCACGTTTTGTAAAAAGGAGCGCCGAACATCTTTATGATCCCACACGAATATATTGAAGAGCTGACCCGCCGCACCGACATCGTGGAGCTGGTGGGCGGCTATGTCCAGCTCAAGCGGAAGGGCCGGCTCTACGGCGGTCTGTGTCCCTTCCACAGCGAGAAGACCCCCTCGTTCTACGTCTATCCGGACACCCAGAGCTTCTATTGCTTTGGCTGCGGTGCAGGCGGCGATGCGGTGACCTTTACCAAAAAGATAAACAGCATCGACTATGTGGAGGCCGTCAAGCTGCTGGCCCAGCGGGCCGGTATGCCCGAGCCCACCGAGGACGACAAGACGGGCCGTCTGCGCAGCCGCATCCTCACCATGAACAAGGACGCGGCCCGCTTCTTCCACGCCTGCCTCAACTCCACCGTGGAGGAGGCCCGGCAGGCCCGTGCCTACTGGCGTCGGCGCGGCCTCGACGACAAGACCATCAACCGCTTCGGGCTGGGCTACGCCCCCGACGACGGGCAGGCGCTCTACCAGCATCTCCGGGACAAGGGCTACAACCAGCAGGAGCTGGATGCCAGCGGCCTGTTCAAGCGGAGCCAGTCGGGCCGCATCTACTGTCTGTTCTGGCGGCGGGTCATGACCCCCATCTTTGACCTGCGGGGCAACATCATCGCCTTCGGCGGCCGTGTGCTGGACGACTCCAAGCCCAAGTACGTCAACAGCCCCGAAACGCTGGTCTACCACAAGTCGGACACGGTGTTCGCGCTCCAGATCGCAAAGCGGAGCGCTTCCCATCGGTACGTCCTCTGCGAGGGCTACATGGATGTCATCTCCATGCATCAGGCGGGCATCGACACCGCTGTCTGCGCCTGCGGCACGGCCCTGACGCCCGACCAGATCAAGCTCATCAGCCAGTATGCCGATGAGGTCATCCTCAGCTACGACTCCGACGAGGCGGGCCAGAAGGCCACCCTCCGCTCGCTGGAGCTGTTCCGCAACAGCCCGGTGCGGGTGGGCGTGCTGCAGATCCCGGGCGCGAAAGACCCGGACGAGTACATCAAGAAATACGGTGCCGACCGCTTCAAAGCCCTGTTGGACGGCGTGGGGAATGCGCTGGACTTCCGGCTGGGCCGTCTGCGCAGTCAGTACGACCTCAAACAGGATGCTCAGCGCCTCGAGTACGTCAAGGAAGCGGTGGAGATGCTGGCGCAGCGCTCCAACCCCACCGAGCAGGAGGTCTACGCCGGGCGTCTGGCCGAGGAGACGAACATCTCCAAGACTGCCATCATGGCCCAGCTGGCCGACGCCGTGAAGAAAGCGGGCAGCAAGCGCCGCCGGGAGCAGGACCGCGCCCGCCTGCAGGAGGGTGAGATGAACCAGATCAAAGTCCCCTACAGCGCAGGCCGGGGCGCACTGGGCATGGCTAGCGCAGAGCAGCGGCTTCTTGCCGCCATGCTGCGGGAGCCGGGCTATATCGATAAGGTGAGCGCCCAGCTCAGGCCGGAACAGTTCTTGCAGCCCCAGCAGAAGGAGCTGTACGAAGCCATGCTCCGCTGCAAGGAGCAGGGGGTGGAGGTGAGCCTCGCCACCCTGCGGGCCTTTGTCAGCGAGGAAGCTCTGAATGAATTGAGCCGTCTTGCGGCACAATACAGCGATGTGAACTGTACGCCGGAGGACATCAAGCTCTATCTGGAACGCATCGCCCGGGGGACTCCCGTGGCCAGCCGCGCCGCCAGTATGTCAACCAACGATATTGAACAGTATCTCCAGTCGATGCGGGAACAAAAGCAGGGAACTGCTGACGCAGAAGATTCGGTCTGAGCTCTCCACCGGCTGGGGCCGGAAGGAGAAGCACAGATGCAGAAAATGTCACAGACGGAAGAAATGGCGAAGATGCTGGCGGGACGCGCCCGCCGCCATGTCCTGACGCCCGAGCAGGTGAGCCGTGCCATGGAAGAGCAGGACTTCGACCCGGCGGGGCTGGATGAGCTGTATGCCGCACTGGAGACGCGGGGCGTGCAGGTGGCCGAGGAAGAGACAGAGCTGCCGCTTCTGGACGAAGAGCAGATCGGAAAGCTCGAGCATGAGCTGTCCGCCGAAGGCGTGGCGCTGGACGACCCGGTGAAGACCTATCTGAAAGAGATCGGCCGGGTGCCGCTGCTCTCGGCGGAAGAGGAAGCCGCCCTTGCCCGTGCCGCACAGGCAGGGGACGAGGATGCCCGCCGCCGTCTCAGCGAAGCGAATCTCCGCCTCGTCGTCTCGGTGGCAAAGCGGTATGCCGGGCGGGGCCTGCCCTTCCTCGATCTGATCCAGGAGGGCAACCTCGGCCTGATGAAGGCGGCGGAGAAGTTCGAGCCGAACCGGGGCTTCAAGTTCTCGACCTACGCCACCTGGTGGATACGCCAGTCCATCACCCGGGCCATCGCCGACCAGGGCCGCACCATCCGCATCCCGGTGCATCTGGTGGAGAGCATCAACCGGGTGAAGAAGACGGCAGGAGAGCTGCTGCGCCGCACAGGCCGGGAGCCCACCGCCGAGGAGATCGCCGCCCAGCTGGACATGGAGCCCGCCCGGGTGCGGGAGCTGATACAGCTGGCTCAGGACCCCATCAGCCTCGAGACGCCGGTGGGGGAGGAAGAGGACGCCCACCTCGAGGACTTCATCCAGGACGATGAGGCAGGCGTCCCCGCCGACGAGGCCGGGCGGCAGCTGCTCCGCCGGGAGCTGATGAATGTGCTCAAGAGCCTGACGCCCCGGGAAGAGCGGGTCATCGCCCTCCGCTTCGGTCTGGAGGATGGCCGCGCCCGGACGCTGGAAGAGCTGGGCCGGGAGTTCAACGTCACCCGGGAGCGGGTGCGCCAGATCGAGGCCAAAGCCCTGCGCAAGCTCCGCCACCCCAGCCGGGCCAAGCGCCTGCGGGATTATCTGGATGAATAAACCGGATTGCAAGAGTAAATGGTGACAAAATGCACAAGGGTGTTTTTGTCTGGAACGTAAAAAACAAAAAAATCAACCCCAAAATCGAGCAAAGCATACACGTTCCCGGGTGTCCGATAAAAGAGGGCGTCTGGGAATTTTTTTGCCTCAAAACGGAAAAATGGCTTGACAACAGGGGGTTCAGGGTGTATACTGCACTAGTATCACATAATGGCCTAGTGCGCCAAAAAGGGAGTTTGCGCAGCATGAGCGGAACGGGTCCCACCGAAAAGTTTGTGCAAAACGCCGGACTTCTGCGCGCGGTGCAGGCCGAATTATGTGTGTCTGCTCAAATTCGACCTGCATTTTGCAACATCCGTAGAGTATAAAAGTAAGGAGTGGTTGATTTTATGATGAAAGTCAAGCCCGTCAAGCTCGGCAAGACCGAGCGCATGAGCTTCTCCCACATCGACGAAGTCATCAGTATGCCGAACCTCATCGAGGTCCAGAAGAACTCTTATCAGTGGTTCCTGGACGAGGGCCTGAAAGAGGTCTTCCACGACATCGGCACCATTGAGGACTACACCGGCAATCTGGCACTGAGCTTCGTGGACTTCCGTCTCGATAAAGAGCCCAAGTACAGCATCAAAGAGTGCAAAGAGCGCGACGTGACCTATGCGGCACCCCTGCGCGTCACCGCCCGTCTGCTGAACAAGGAGACCGGCGAGGTGAAGGACCAGGAAATCTTCATGGGCGACTTCCCCCTGATGACCGACGCCGGCACCTTTGTCATCAACGGTGCAGAGCGCGCCATCGTCAGCCAGCTGGTCCGTTCTCCCGGCGTATTCTACGGCCATGATCACGATAAGGTGGGCAACGACCTGTACAGCGCCACCATGAACCCCAACCGCGGCGCCTGGCTGGAGTATGAGACCGACGCTTCCAACGTGTTCTATGTCCGTATCGATAAGAACCGCAAGCTGCCCGTCACCGTGCTCTGCCGCGCACTGGGCCTGTCTTCCAACGAGGACATCCTGAACTACTTCGGCGAGGATGAGCGCATCCTTGCGACTCTGGAAAAGGATACCACCAAGAACACCGAGGAGGGCCTGCTGGAAGTCTACCGCAAGCTGCGCCCCGGTGAGCCTCCCACGGTGGAGTCTGCTACCAGCCAGCTCAATATGCTCTTCTTCGACCCCCGCCGCTACGACCTGTCCCGGTTCGGTCGTTATAAGATGAACAAGAAGCTGTCTCTGGCGCGCCGCATCATGAACCACATCGCCGCCGAGAACGTCGTCGCTCCTCTGACCGGCGAACTGCTCATCGAGAAGGATGCCAAGATCACCCGTCAGCTGGCTGAGGCCGCTGACAACGCCGGCGTCAACATCGTCGTGCTGAACATCGAGGGCAAGAAGGTCAAGGTCATCACCAATGGCTGTGTTGACGCTCAGGGCTTCTTCTCCTTCGATGTCAAGGAGTGCGGCATCAATGAGCGCTGCTCCTTTGAGGAGATCAAGAAGATCCTCGACACCACTTCGGATGTGGAAGAGCAGAAGGAGCTGCTGCGCCGCAACCACGACCAGCTCATCGGCCGCACCGTCACCGTGACCGACATCCTGTCTTCCATCAACTATCTGAACGGCCTGGGCCACGGCATCGGCACCACCGATGACATCGACCATCTGGGCAACCGCCGCATCCGCAGCGTCGGTGAGCTGCTGCAGAACCAGTTCCGCATCGGCTTCTCCCGCATGGAGCGCGTCATCCGTGAGCGGATGACCCTGCAGAGCCAGGACCAGAGCGTCATCACTCCGCAGGCCCTCATCAATATCCGTCCTGTGGTCGCCGCCATCAAGGAGTTCTTCGGCTCTTCTCCGCTGTCCCAGTTCATGGACCAGAATAACCCCTTGGCTGAGCTGACCCACAAGCGCCGTCTGTCTGCTCTGGGCCCCGGCGGTCTGAGCCGTGACCGCGCAGGCTTCGAAGTCCGCGACGTCCACTACAGCCACTATGGCCGTATGTGCCCCATCGAGACTCCTGAAGGCCCCAACATCGGTCTGATCTCCTATCTGGCATCCTACGCCAAGATCAATGAGTACGGCTTCGTTGAGGCTCCTTACCGCAAGGTCAAGAAGACCTACGACGAGAAGGGCCGCCTCATCGACCAGGTCGTCACCGACGAGGTCGAGTATATGACCGCTGACGTCGAGGACGAGTACGTCGTTGCTCAGGCCAACGAGCCTCTGGACGAGACCAAGCACTTCAAGCGCGCCCGCGTTTCTGCCCGCCGCCGCGACGACATTCTGGAGATCGACGCCGAGAAGGTCGATTATATGGACGTCTCGCCCCGAATGATGGTCTCTGTCGCTACCGCCTGCATCCCCTTCCTGGAGAACGATGACTGTAACCGTGCTCTGATGGGCTCCAACATGCAGCGTCAGGCAGTGCCTCTGATGGTCACCCAGCAGCCCATCGTTGCTACCGGTATGGAGTACAAGGCTGCTACCGACTCCGGCACCGCGGTTCTGGCAAAGAACGACGGCATCGTTGAGAAGGTGGACGCTGACCATGTCGAGGTGCGCAACGCTCAGGGCGCCGTGGACAACTATTCTCTGGTCAAGTTTGCCCGCTCCAACGCAGGCACCTGCATCAACCAGCGCCCCATCGTCGAGGTGGGCGAGAACGTCAAGGCCGGTCAGGTGCTGGCCGACGGCCCCGCGATGCGCAACGGCGAGATCTCTCTGGGCAAGAACGCCCTCATCGGCTTCATGACCTGGGAGGGCTACAACTACGAGGACGCCGTCCTGCTGAACGAGAAGATCGTCCGTGAGGACGTTTACACCTCTATCCACATTGAGGAATATGAGACCGAGTCCCGCGACACCAAGCTGGGACCCGAAGAGATCACCCGCGACATCCCCAACGTCTCTGAGGATGCTCTGAAGGACCTGGACGAGCGCGGCATCATCCGCATCGGCGCCGAGGTCAAGAGCGGTGATATTCTGGTCGGTAAAGTCACCCCGAAGGGCGAGACCGAGCTGACCGCTGAGGAGCGCCTGCTCCGTGCCATCTTCGGCGAGAAGGCCCGCGAGGTGCGTGACACCTCTCTGCGTGTGCCTCACGGCGAGTACGGCATCATCGTGGATGTCAAGGTCTTCACCCCGGAGAACAGCGACGAGCTGCAGCCCGGTGTGCGCGAGGTCGTCCGCTGCTACATCGCTCAGAAGCGCAAGATCAGCGTCGGCGATAAGATGGCAGGCCGTCACGGCAACAAGGGTGTCGTTTCCCGCATCCTGCCGCAGGAGGATATGCCCTACCTGCCCGACGGCACCCCGCTGGACATCGTGCTGAACCCCCTGGGCGTTCCTTCCCGTATGAACATCGGTCAGGTGCTGGAAGTCAACCTGGGCTACGCTGCCAAGGCCTGCGGCATCAAGGTCATGACCCCCGTCTTCGACTCCGCCCGCGAGGCTGACATCGGCGATACCTTCGATACCGCCCGCGAGATGTGGCACGGCGAGAATGCTCCTGCATATCCCACCAAGCTCCCCAAGCTGATGGGCGAGAAGGGCCACATCATCGACTTCTCCAAGATCGAGCTGGACCGCGACGGCAAGACCACCGTTTACGATGGCCGTACCGGTGAGAAGTTCGATAACCGCGTTACCGTCGGTTATATGTACTACCTCAAGCTGCATCACCTCGTTGATGATAAGATCCATGCCCGTTCCACCGGCCCCTACTCTCTGGTCACCCAGCAGCCTCTGGGCGGCAAGGCCCAGTTCGGCGGCCAGCGCTTCGGCGAGATGGAGGTCTGGGCTCTGGAGGCTTACGGTGCTGCTTACACCCTGCAGGAGATCCTGACCGTCAAGTCCGATGACGTCGAGGGACGTGTCAAGACCTACGAGGCCATCGTCAAGGGCGAGCCCATCCCGCAGCCGGGCATCCCCGAGTCCTTCCGCGTCATGCTCAAGGAACTGCAGTCTCTGGGTCTGGACGTCGTGGTCCAGGACAAGGAAGGCAACGAGATCGATATGCGCCAGAACTTTGACGACGAAGAGACCGGCTTCGATATGCGTGATGTTGCCGGCACCGAGACTGTCGCCAACGAGAACGAGCTGCTGAACGATTACACCATCAAGGACGCCGATGCTGGTTTCGATGATCCCTCCGTGCTGGAGGATGACAACTCTGCCGCTGCAGAGTCCGCTTCTGACGAAGTGAACATCGACGAATAATAAGGCCCCTTTGAGAAAGCTGTGTTCCCCTGCGCGGTGCGCGTGCTGCCGCCGCAGGGCAGGGGAGGGCAGCGGGTCTTCCAACGTCAACTGTTATCATCGAGACTATAAAGATTAAGAAAGGGTTCGTTTCATGGAAAACAACGTCTTCGATTCGATCAAAATCGGCCTTGCCTCTCCTGACCAGATCCGCAACTGGAGCTATGGCGAGGTGAAGAAGCCTGAGACCATCAACTACCGCACCCTGAAGCCGGAGCGCGACGGTCTGTACTGCGAGCGCATTTTTGGACCTACCAAGGACTGGGAGTGCCACTGCGGCAAGTATAAGCGCATCCGTTATAAGGGCAAGATCTGCGACCGCTGCGGCGTCGAGGTGACCAAGGCCAAGGTCCGCCGTGAGCGTATGGGCCACATCGAGCTGGCCGCTCCTGTGAGCCACATCTGGTACTTCAAGGGCATCCCCAGCCGCATCGGCCTGATGCTGGACATCAGCCCCCGCCTGCTGGAGAAGGTTCTCTACTTTGCAAGCTATATCGTCACCGACCCCGGTCTGACCCCGCTGGAAAAGAAGCAGCTGCTGACCGAGAAAGAGTACCGCGAGATGCGCGAGCGCTACGGCGACGAGTTCGAGGCTGCGATGGGTGCTGAGGCCGTTCAGGATCTGCTGAAGGAGATCGACCTCGACCAGCTCAGCGCTGAGCTGACTGCCGAGGTGGAGAAGTCCTCCGGCCAGAAGAAGGTGCGTATCCTGAAGCGTCTGGAAGTCGTCGAGGCTTTCCGCGTTTCCGGCAACCGCCCCGAGTGGATGGTCATGGACGTGCTGCCCGTGCTGCCGCCTGACCTGCGCCCCATGGTCCAGCTGGACGGCGGCCGCTTCGCCACCTCCGACCTGAATGACCTGTACCGCCGCGTCATCAACCGCAACAACCGTCTGCGCCGCCTGCTGGAGCTGGGCGCTCCCGACATCATCGTGCGCAACGAGAAGCGTATGCTGCAGGAAGCAGTTGACAGCCTCATCGACAACGGCCGCCGCGGCCGTCCCGTCACCGGCCCCAACAACCGCGCACTGAAGAGCCTTTCCGATCTGCTGAAGGGCAAGCAGGGCCGCTTCCGTCAGAACCTGCTGGGCAAGCGTGTTGACTACTCCGGCCGTTCCGTTATCGTCGTCGGCCCTGAGCTGAAGATGGACCAGTGCGGTCTGCCCAAGGAGATGGCTCTGGAGCTGTTCAAGCCCTTCGTCATGAAGGATCTGGTCGAGAAGGGGGTTGCCAACAACATCAAGTCTGCCCGCAAGATGGTCGAGCGCGCAAAGCCCGATGTCTGGGACAGCCTTGAGACTGTCATCAAGGGCCACCCCGTCCTGCTGAACCGCGCACCTACCCTGCACCGTCTGGGCATCCAGGCCTTCAACCCCGTGCTGGTCGAGGGCCGTGCCATCAAGCTGCACCCCCTGGCCTGTACCGCATTCAACGCCGACTTCGACGGCGACCAGATGGCAGTCCATCTGCCCCTGGGCGAGGATGCCTGCCGCGAGGCCAAGATGCTGATGCTGGCTTCCGGCAACCTGCTGAAGCCCTCTGACGGCGCACCTGTCACCGTTCCTACGCAGGATATGATCCTGGGCAGTTACTACCTGACCACCGTTCGTGAGAACGAAGAGGGCGCAGGCAAGGTGTTCCGCGATGAGAACGAGGCTCTGATGGCTTACGCTGAGCATGTCGTCACCCTGCACGCACCCATCAAGGTGCGCCGCACCATGGTCATCGACGGCGTGGAGCGCACCGGTCTGGTGGACGCCACCGTCGGCCGCATCATCTTCAACAACCCCGTGCCTCAGAATCTGGGCTATATCGACCGCACCGACCCTGAGCACTGGCTGGAGTACGAGGTCAGCTTCCGCGTGACCAAGAAGACCCTGCCCGACATCATCTCCCGCTGCATGACCCGCAACGGCAGCCGCAAGTGTGCAAAGATGCTGGACGCCATCAAGGCACAGGGCTACAAGTACTCTACGCTGTCCGCTATCTCCGTCGCTGTCTGTGACGCTGTCATCCCGCCCCAGAAGGACGAGCTGATCGCCGACGCCGACAAGCAGGTCTCTCAGGTCAGCAAGCTGTTCAACCGCGGCCTGATCTCCGAGAACGAGCGCTACTCCCAGACCATCAACATCTGGCAGGCTACCACCGATAAGGTCTCCAAGGCTCTGGCGGCAAACCTGCCCGAGGACAACGAGATCTTCATGATGGCAGACTCCGGCGCTCGTGGTTCTATGAACCAGATCAAGCAGCTGGCCGGCATGCGCGGCCTGCTGGCAAACACTGCCGGTAAGACCATCGAGATGCCCATTCGTGCGAACTACCGCGAAGGTCTGAATATTCTGGAATACTTCGTTTCCGCTCGCGGCGCTCGTAAGGGTCTGGCCGATACCGCTCTGCGTACCGCTGACTCCGGCTACCTGACCCGTCGAATGGTCGATGTCTCTCAGGAAGTCATCGTCCGCGAGATCGACTGCGGCACCACCGACGGCCTGTGGGTCTCCGAGATCCACGAGGGCAAGGAGAAGATCGAGAGCTTCCGTGAGCGTATCATCGGCCGTTATGCCGTGGGCGATGTCCTCGACCCCGTCACCGGCAAGGTCATCGTTCCCGAAGGCAAGATGATCGACCTCTACGATGCAAACGACATCGAGGCCGCAGGCATCACCAAGCTGAAGATCCGCAGCCTGCTGACCTGCCGCGCCAAGATCGGCGTCTGCGCACACTGCTACGGCAGCGATATGGCAAACGGTGAGCCCGTCCAGCTGGGCGAGTCCATCGGCGTCATCGCCGCAGAGTCCATCGGCGAGCCCGGTACTCAGCTGACCATGCGTACCTTCCATACCGGCGGTATCGCATCTGCTGAAGATATTACTCAGGGTCTTCCCCGTGTCGAGGAGCTGTTCGAGAGCCGCCGTCCCAAGAGCATGGCCATCATGAGCGAGATCTCCGGCGTCGTCTCTCACGACGATACCAAGAAGAACGTCGTCATCAAGGTCACCGGCAAGGACGAGAACGGCGCTGAGGTCGTCAAGAACTACTCCATCCCGTTCACCCAGCACGCACGTGTGATGCCGGGCGACCGCGTGGAGAAGGGCGACATCATCACCCGTGAAGGCGTCCTGTATCCTCAGGACATTCTGGCCATCAAGGGTCTGAGCGATGTTCAGAACTACCTCATCAGCGAGGTCCAGAAGGTCTACCGTCTGCAGGGCGTTGAGATCAACGATAAGCATATCGAGGTCATCGTCCGTCAGATGTGCCGTAAGGTCCGGGTGACCGACTCCGGTTCTTCCGACCTCATCGGCGGTGCTCTGGCAAACCGTCTGGAAGTCGAGAACGTCAACGCCGAGCTGCAAAAGCGCATCGACGCCGGTGAGCAGGGCATCAGGCTGGTCGAGTATCAGCAGGTGCTGCTGGGCATCACCAAGGCTGCTCTGGCAAACGAGTCCTTCCTGTCTGCCGCCTCCTTCCAGGAGACCACCCGCGTGCTGACCGAGGCCGCCATCAAGGGCAAGGTCGATCCGCTGGCCGGTCTGAAGGAGAACGTCATCATCGGCAAGCTCATCCCCGCAGGTACCGGTCTCCCGGAGGTGCGTGAGGACCTGAAGCGCCGTGAGGAAGAGCGCGACGCCGAGGTCGTCGCTGAGCTGGCAGCTGCTGCACGGCAGTAAGCCCTCTCAGTCACCTACGGTGACAGTTCCCCCCGGCAGCGGGCTTGCCCTCTCAGTCACCTTCGGTGACAGCTCTCCCAGAGGGAGAGCCTTTGGCAGGTCGGGCAGCTTTCGCTTGACTGCTGAAAGTCTAATATAACGCAAAAGATAGTGCCCTGTTACAGAGGGCAGCAGCTTCTGGACAAGAGCACCTTGTCAAGCTGCTGTGAATCTCTGTAGCAGGGCACTACTGTTTTCAATAAAATCAAACTTTGCTCGTCCCGCGTGGGCCTGACCGGCACGCCAGTGGCTCCCCCTTTGGGGGAGCTGTCACCGAAGGTGACTGAGAGGGCATGTCGTTACGGAAGAGCTGTCTGCGAAGCAGACGGAGAGGGCATGTCGTTGCGGAAGAGCTGTCACCGAAGGTGACTGAGAGGGCAAAAACCTTTCGGCGAATAAAACAAAAAAATATTGGAAAAACTGTTGACATTCCTGATGAAAACGGGTATTATATAACTGTTGCGCGTCCCACACAGGGATAGTGCGGCAAAAAAGTCGGAAAACATCCGATGTTCATCATTAAGAAAGGAGAAAACCAATGCCTACTTTTAACCAGCTTGTACGCAAAGGCCGTCAGGTCCTGGCTACGAAGAGCACTGCTCCCGCACTGCTGAAGACTTACAACTCTCAGAAGAAACAGTATTCTGATCTGAACAGCCCCCAGAAGCGCGGTGTCTGCACTGCAGTCCGTACCATGACCCCCAAGAAGCCTAACTCTGCTCTGCGTAAGGTCGCCCGTGTCCGCCTCACGAATGGTATCGAGGTCACCTCTTACATTCCCGGTATCGGCCATAACCTGCAGGAGCACTCCGTCGTGCTGATCCGTGGCGGTCGTGTTAAGGACCTCCCCGGTGTGCGTTACCACATCATCCGTGGTACTCTGGATACTCAGGGTGTTGCAGGCCGTAATCAGGCCCGCTCCAAGTACGGCGCAAAGCGTCCTAAGGCCGGTGCTGCAAAGAAGTAATTGAGGAACGAACCGCCATAAACGGCTTTCCATTATATAAATAACAAGTCCGCAGAAACGTGCGGAGGGCAACAGTTTATGTAAGGTCAGCTCTTTGTGACACAACGGGAGTTTTATTACTTTCGAGTACCGATGATATCATTCTGTGAAGGAGGGAAGAAAGATGCCTAGAAGAGGTAACATTGCTAAGCGCGATGTCTTAGCTGATCCTATTTACAATTCCAAGATGGTCACCCGTCTGGTCAACAGCGTCATGCTGGACGGCAAGAAGGGCGTCGCTCAGAAGATCGTTTACGAGGCTTTCTCCATGATCCAGGAGAAGACTGGCAACGATCCTCTCGAGACTTTCGAGAAGGCGATGGAGAACATCATGCCCAGCCTCGAGTGCAAGACCCGCCGTGTTGGCGGCGCTAACTACCAGGTCCCCCTGGAGGTCAGCCCCGCTCGCCGCGAGACTCTGGGCCTGCGCTGGCTGACTGCTTACAGCCGCAGCCGTGGTGAGAAGACCATGGCCCAGCGTCTGGCTGCTGAGATCATGGATGCTGCCAACAACACCGGCAACGCCGTGAAGAAGCGCGAGGATACCCACAAGATGGCCGAGGCCAACAAGGCTTTCGCTCATTTCCGTTATTGATCTGTTCTGTAGGAGGTTAATTTCATGGCTACTCCCAGAGAAGTTTCTCTTCAGATGACGAGAAATATCGGCATTATGGCCCACATCGATGCTGGTAAGACCACCACTACCGAGCGTATTCTGTACTACACCGGCATCAACCACAAGATCGGCGAGGTTCACGACGGCGGCGCTACCATGGACTGGATGGTTCAGGAGCAGGAGCGTGGTATCACCATCACCTCCGCAGCTACCACTTGCTACTGGAGCCACTCTGAGACTCAGAAGGACCCCGTTGCATTCAAGAAGAATCGTCACCGCATCAACATCATCGACACCCCGGGCCACGTTGACTTCACTGTTGAGGTCCAGCGTTCTCTGCGCGTCCTGGACGGTTCTGTGACCGTTCTGGCTGCTAAGGGCGGTGTCGAGCCTCAGTCTGAGACCGTCTGGCGTCAGGCTGATGAGTACAAAGTCCCCCGTATGGTGTACGTCAACAAGATGGACACCATGGGTGCTGACTTCTTCCGCTGCATCAAGATGCTGCACGATCGTCTGCACGCCAACGGCGTGGCCATCCAGCTGCCCATCGGTCAGGAGGATACCTTCCGTGGCATCGTTGACCTGGTCGATATGAACGCTGAGGTCTACTACGACGATATGGGCAACGATATGCGCACCGAGCCTATCCCCGAGGATATGCGCGAGCAGGCTGAGGAGTATCGCAACATCCTCGTTGAGACTGTTGCCGAGAACGACGAAGAGCTCATGGAGAAGTACCTCGAGGGTGAGGAGATCACCCGTGAGGAACTGAAGGCTGCTATCCGCAAGGAGACCATTGCGAACACTCTGGTCCCCGTTGTCTGTGGTTCTTCCTACAAGAACCGCGGCGTGCAGAAGCTGCTGGACGCTATCGTTGACTATATGCCCGCACCTACCGATGTCGAGGACATCAAGGGTGTGAATCCTGAGACCGAAGAGCAGGAGACCCGTCCGTCTTCCGACGAGGCTCCCTTTGCAGCTCTGGCCTTCAAGATCGCTACCGACCCCTTCGTTGGTAAGCTGGCATACTTCCGTGTCTACTCCGGTAAGGTCGAGGCAGGTACTACTGTCTACAACTCCGTGAAGGACAGCAAGGAGCGTATGGGCCGCATCCTGCAGATGCACTCCAACCACCGCAAGGATATCGACTGCTGCTACGCAGGTGATATTGCTGCTGTCGTTGGTCTGAAGAACACCACCACCGGTGATACTCTGTGTGATGAGAACCATCCCATCATTCTGGAGTCCATGAAGTTCCCCGAGCCCGTTATCCGCGTCGCCATCGAGCCTAAGACCAAGGCCGGCAACGAGAAGATGGGCATCGCGCTGGCAAAGCTGGCCGAAGAGGATCCTACCTTCAAGACCTACACCGACGAAGAGACTGGTCAGACCATCATCGCCGGCATGGGCGAGCTCCATCTGGAGATCATCGTTGACCGTCTGCTCCGTGAGTTCAAGGTCGAGGCTAACGTCGGCGCACCTCAGGTCGCTTACCGTGAGACCATCCGCAAGGAGGCCAACCAGGAGACCAAGTACGCTCGTCAGTCTGGTGGTAAGGGCCAGTACGGTCACGTCAAGATCAAGATCGAGCCCAACGAGGCAGGCAAGGGCTATGAGTTCGTCAACGCCATCGTTGGCGGCGCTATCCCGAAGGAATACATCCCGGCTATCGACAACGGTATCCAGGGTGCTATGAAGTCCGGTGTTCTGGCAGGCTATCCTGTCGTTGATGTCAAGGTCACCCTGTATGATGGCTCTTATCATGAGGTTGACTCCTCTGAGATGGCCTTCTCCATCGCAGGTTCTATGGCCTTCAAGGATGCTATGCGCAAGGCTGATCCTATCATCACCGAGCCCATCATGAAGGTCGCTGTCATCGTTCCCGATGAGTATCTGGGCGATGTCATCGGTGACCTGAACTCCCGCCGTGGTCAGATCCAGGGCATGGAGGCAATGGCTGGCACCCAGCGTGTCAACGCATTCGTTCCTCTGGCTCAGATGTTCGGCTACGCCACCGACCTGCGCTCCAAGACTCAGGGCCGTGGCCAGTATGTCATGGAGCCGTCTCACTACGAGCCGGTGCCTAAGAACATCGCTGATCAGATCATCGCAGGCCGCACCAAGGGCTGATCGTTGAAAAACGGATAAAGATTTTGCCGGGGTAGTGTAGCTCCGGCAAAATTTCCTGTAAAACACTTGATTTTACAGGTGGAATCTAGTAGAATAGTTTTGCAATGCAATTCTGTATTAGCAGGACTGTTGTAACCAATATCAAAACCTAATTTAAGGGAGGATATTCCAATGGCTGAAAAGGCAAAGTTCGACCGTTCTAAGCCGCATGTTAACATCGGCACCATCGGTCACGTTGACCACGGCAAGACCACTCTGACCGCTGCTATCACCAAGTATCTGGCACTGAAGGGCGACGCAGAGTTCATGGACTACGCCAACATCGATAAGGCTCCTGAGGAGCGTGCTCGTGGTATCACGATCAACTCCGCTCACGTTGAGTATCAGACCGACGCTCGTCACTATGCTCACGTTGACTGCCCGGGCCATGCTGACTACGTCAAGAACATGATCACTGGTGCTGCTCAGATGGACGGCGCCATCCTGGTCGTTGCTGCTACCGATGGTCCCATGCCCCAGACCCGTGAGCACATCCTGCTGGCTCGTCAGGTCGGCGTGCCCTATATCGTTGTCTTCATGAACAAGTGCGATATGGTCGACGACGAGGAGCTGCTGGATCTGGTCGAGATGGAGATCCGTGAGCTGCTGTCCGAGTACGACTTCCCGGGCGACGACACCCCGATCATTCGTGGTTCCGCTCTGAAGGCTCTGGAGGCTCCCAACGATCCCGATGATCCCGCTTACGAGTGCATCAAGGAGCTGATGAACGCTGTCGATACCTATATCCCCAACCCCGATCGTGAGGAGGACAAGCCCTTCCTGATGCCCATCGAGGATGTCATGACCATTTCCGGCCGTGGTACTGTTGCTACCGGTCGTGTTGAGCGTGGCGTTGCTAAGGTTGGCGATGCAATGGAGATCGTCGGCATTAAGCCCGACCGTCTGTCCACCACCGTCACCGGCCTGGAGATGTTCCGTAAGTCTCTGGACTATGCTGAGGCTGGCGATAACATCGGCGCTCTGCTGCGTGGTGTTGACCGTACCCAGATCGAGCGTGGCCAGGTTCTGGCTAAGCCCGGTTCTGTTCATCCCCACAAGGTCTTCGAGTCCCAGGTCTACGTTCTGACCAAGGACGAAGGCGGCCGTCACACCCCGTTCTTCTCCAACTATCGTCCTCAGTTCTACTTCCGTACCACCGACGTGACCGGCATCATCACCCTGCCGGAAGGCACCGAGATGTGCATGCCTGGCGATAACGTCATGATGCACGTTGAGCTGCTGACCCCCGTCGCTATGGAAGAGGGCCTGCGTTTCGCTATCCGTGAGGGTGGCCGTACCGTTGGTTCCGGCGTCGTCGGCAAGATCATTGAGTGATTTTGACCCTTCGCGCCTGTTCTAAGGCAAAAGGTTGAACTTACAAAGAGCCTTCCCATTCCGGAGAGTGGGAAGGCTCTTTTTGCGCTATCAGATCCTCTGCCCGAGATGGCAGGGGATTTTTGTTTTTTGCCAAAAAATGCTTTACAAATAAAGATTGTTATGATATGCTGACATTAAAAAGCAAAGATGTTGGAGAATGGAGGACGGCACTATGGCGTTTGACTATAAGAAGGAGTACAAGGAGTTTTATCTTCCACCCAGGAAGCCGGGTATTGTGACTGTTCCGCCGATGAATTTTGTGTCTGTACAGGGCAGGGGAGACCCCAATGAACCAGGCGGAGAGTATCAGGCGGCAATGGAGCTGCTGTATGGCATTGCCTTTACCATCAAGATGAGCTACAAGGGAAGCCATAAGATCGACGGTTACTTTGAATATGTTGTCCCACCGTTGGAGGGTTTGTGGCATCAGGAGGGGGTGGACGGTGTGGACTACGCCCACAAAGAATGCTTTGAGTGGACAAGTATGATCCGCCTGCCGGAGTTCGTGACCCGGGAAGAGTTCGACTGGGCGGTCCGGGAAGCGACAGCCAAAAAGAAAAAGGATTTCTCCAAGGTCGAGTTCTTCACCTACGATGAGGGCCTCTGTGTCCAGTGTATGCACGTTGGCTCTTACGACGCCGAGCCCGAGACTCTGCGCCAGATGGACGAATATGCCGCCGCACAGGGCTATGCCGTGGATTTCGGCAAGGACCGCTTCCACCATGAGATCTATCTGGGCGACCCGCGCAAGACGGCCCCGGAGAAGCTGAAAACGGTGCTGCGTCATCCCATCCGGGCGGTCTGAGACACTGTCTTGCAATCTCCCCGCAAACCCGCTATACTAAAGAAAAACGCCGCCCACGGCAGGCGGCGGAAAACGAGGAATGGATATGAAGCTTCCCGAGAAGAAACAGCGCTGGGTCTATCATGCAGAGGCTCTGCCGCAGACGGCAGGCGAGGGCGTCACCCGCCGGGTGCTGGCCTACACCGACGGCCTGATGTGTGTGGAGAACACCTTCGAAAAGGGGGCCGTGGGCGCACTCCATCACCACCCCCACACTCAGATCACCTATGTGGTGTCGGGTGCGTTCGATTTCACGGTGGACGGCGTGACCCGCACTGTGAGGGCAGGGGATACCATCCTGAAGGAGGACGGCGTGGAGCACGGCTGCGTCTGCACCGAGGCCGGCATCCTGCTGGACATCTTCACCCCCATGCGGGAGAACTTCGTGTAAAATAAAATGAGCCGCAGCCCATCCCACCGGGGAAAGGCTGCGGCTCGTTTTTATGCGCTGAAGCTCAGGCAGCAGTGGAAGAAGCGACCTCGGAGGAAGCAGCCTCAGAAGATGCGGCCTCGCTGGAAACCTCAGAAGAGGAAGCCTCGCTTGCAGCCTCGGAGGAAGCGCTGTTCTCCTCAGCGACAGCGGAGGTGGAAGCAGCCTCAGACTGAGCGGCAGCAGAAGCAGCCTCAGAGGTAGAAGCAGCAGTAGAAGAAGAGCTGCCGCAGGCAGTCATGCTGACAGCCAGGACCAGAGCAGCAACGGTAACACAAACATTCTTGAGTTTCATATCAAAAATCTCCTTGCTTTTGAAAAACAGTTTCGCAGAAGGCTGTACAGGTGAAGCCTTTCCACAAGAAGATATTCTAGTCCGTTTTCGAAAAAAATCAAGCCCTTTTTTGACAAAGATTCTATTTTCCGAAGAGATTCTACACTTTTGTTATAATTTATCGCCAAAAGTCAAGGATTTTTGACGTGCAACAATGAAACACTCCGGGCTTTTCCGGGAGAGAAAAGCATGGTATAATAGCTTCATGATACAGGTTGGAAAACGACAGAGAGGTAGAACGATATGGACATCAAAAAAGTGGCAGTTCTGGGAGCCGGTGCGGTCGGCTCCTACGTGATCTGGGGGCTTTCGGCCCGCAGGGAGATTGAGCTTGGCGTGGTGGCCGATGGCCCGCGCGGCGAGCGCCTGAAGAAGGATGGCTGTGCCATCAACGGCAAAATCTACCGTCCGGCGGTCTGGACGCCGCAGGAGGCGCATGACGCCGACCTTCTCATCGTCTGCCTGAAATACGGCGCACTGCCCGGCGCACTGGACAGCATCAAAGCCGTCACCGGCCCCCATACCACCATCATGAGTCTGATGAACGGCGTGGACAGCGAGGACATCATTGCCTCTGCCGTGGGTGGGGAGCATCTGCTTTACTCCCTCATCAAAGTGGCGTCCCACAAGGAGGCAGACGGCTTCCATTTTGACCCGGCGACCACCGTTGGCATCATCTTCGGTGAGAAGGAGCCGCCCTGCGACAGCCCCCGCGTCAAGGCTGTGGAGGCCCTGTTCGGCGGCACAGAGCTGCACTTCCGGGCCACCGACTGCATCCGGGAAGAGATGTGGAGCAAGTTCCGCCTCAACGTCTGCAACAACCTGCCCCAGGCCATCCTCGGTGCAGGCGTAGGCTGCTACCGTGACAGCGTCCATATGAAGGCTGTCAGCGACGGCCTCCGCCGTGAGCTGGAAGCCATTGCCGCGGCCAAAGGCATCGATATGCAGAAGGTGGATGCCGTGTCCGGCAAGGGCTGCGCCGTCAAGCCCTCGGCCCGCTACTCGACGTTGCAAGATCTCGACGCCGGACGCCATACCGAAATCGATATGTTCTCGGGTGCGCTCATCCGGATGGGCAAAGAGCTTGGCATCCCGACGCCCTACAATGAGTTTGCATATCACATGATAAAAGCGCTGGAAGAGAAGAGTGACGGTAAGTTTGATTATACCGGCCCGAATCAGGAAATGACATGGGCAAAGTGACAGGAGAAATGCAGATGAATATTACGGTCTATCTGGGGGCCAATGAGGGCAGCGACCCGGCCCTGAAACAGGCGGTGGAGGAACTGGGCCGCTGGATCGGCAAGAGCGGGAACGCGCTGGTCTACGGCGGCTCCCGCAGCGGCCTGATGGGGCGTCTGGCCCACAGCGTTCTGACGGCGGGCGGTGAAGTGACCGGCGTCGAGCCCCAGTTCTTCATCGACTCCGAGGTGCAGTATAACGGCCTGACCAGGCTTATCGTCACGCAGGACATGACCGAGCGCAAGACCCGGATGATCGAGCTGGGCGATGCCTTTATCGCGTTCCCAGGCGGCACCGGCACGCTGGAAGAGATCGCCGAGGTGATGTCCAAGGTCTCGCTGGGCCATCTGGACGCGCCCTGCATCCTCTACGACCTCGACGGCTACTACGCCGGGCTGAAAGCTCTGCTGGCCCACATGGTCGAGATGGGGCTGTCCAGCCCCGAGCGGCAGAGCGGCATTTATTTTGTAAAGGATCTGGACGAGATAAAGAGCATCCTGAAACGGGCATAAGAAAAGCGCTGGAGGCGGTGTAAAGGCTTCCGGCGCTTTTTGTTATCTGCTTACATGGAGATGACGCCCAGCGCGTTTGCCACCGAGCTGATGAGGATGACGGCCGCGAAGATGGGGCAGAGGTACTTTATCATAAAGTTGAAGATGCGCTTGCGGCGGAAGGGCTTGCCTTCCAGCGTGACCTCTTCCTCGATTTTCTCCACACCGATGACCCGGGACACCAGCAGGCAGGTGGTGATGGCTGCGATGGGCATCATGACGGAGTTGGTGAGGAAATCGAAGAAGTCGAGGAACTGCATCCCAAAGACCGTGAACCGGGCCAGAGGGCCGTAGCCCAGAGCCGACAGACTGCCCAGCACCAGCATGATGATGCCGATGAGGACGGTGGCCTGCTTACGGTTCCAGCCCAGCTCGTCCTCGAAGGTGGAGACGGCGCTTTCCGTCAGGGCGATGGAGCTGGTGACGGCGGCGAAAAGCACCAGCGTGAAGAAGAGGATGCCCACCACGGTGCCGAGGCCCATGCTCTCAAAGACCTTCGGGATGGTGATGAACATGAGGGCCGGGCCGGCCTGCAGGGTGTCCGGGTCGCCGCCCGAGAAGGAGAAGACCGCCGGAATGATCATCAGGCCCGCCATGATGGCAATGGCCGTGTCGAAGATCTCCACGTTCTCGGTGGACTCTTCGATGGAGACATCCTTCTTCATGTAGGAGCCGAAGGTGACGAGGATGCCCATTGCGATGGAGAGGGAGTAGAACATCTGCCCCATGGCGGTCACGACGGTCATCCAGGAGAAGTGGGAGAGATTCGGCACGAGGAAATACTTCACGCCCTCCAGCGCACCCGGGCGGGTGACGGAGTAGCCCGCGATGATGACGGACAGCACCACGAGGATGGGCATCATCACCTTGGAGACCCGCTCCACGCCGTTGCGCACGCCTGCAAAGATGATGGCGAGGGTGAAGATGGTAAAGAGGACAAAGCATATCTCCGCCGAAGCGCCGCTGGAAATGAAGGCCGAGAAGTAGCCGTCTGTGGCCAGCTCACTGCCGTGGCCGCTGATGTAGTCGGCCAGATACCGGATGACCCAGCCGCCGATGACCGAGTAATAAGGCACGATGAGGATGGGGATGATGGCGTTTATCCAGCCGCCGAAGGAGCGCCTGCCCTTGCGGACGGCGGCGAATGCGCCCACCGGGCTTTTCCTGGTCATCCGGCCCAGCGCCGTCTCGGCCACGATCATGGTGTAGCCGAAGGTGAAGGCGAGGATGATGTAGATGAGCAGGAAAATGCCGCCGCCGTACTTTGCTGCGAGATAGGGGAAACGCCAGATATTGCCGAGGCCTACCGAAGCGCCTGCCGCCGAGAGGACAAAGCCGATCTTGCCCGAAAAGGCGCTTCGCTTGTGCTGATTTTGGTTCATTGGATTCTCCTCTTTTCACAAATTTGAATAAGTCCAGTGTAACACTGCCGCAGGCGGGATTCAACAGATTTTCCGATAAAAACCGCGAAACTCATCGAAAGAATCGAACGGCAGCATTAAAAAATAAGCACAGAGGCCCAGAGACCTCTGCGCATGAAGATACAGATTCAGTCCACTACCGGCACATCCAGCCCGAATTCCAGCGGGCGGAAACGGGGGCAGACGTTCTCGGTGATGCAGATGACCGACGCGGCCAGGCGGCTGCCGATCTCACAGGACTGGGCCAGATTCTTGCCGTAGGTCAGGCCGATGACCGTACCGGCAAAGAAGGCGTCGCCTGCGCCGGTGGTGTCGATGACGTCCACCTTCTTGGCGGGTACGACGCCGCACTCGCCGGTGTGCTTGGCGTAGACGGCACCCTGACCGCCCATGGTCACCACCATGCTGGGCATGTTGGCGCTGTGGACGTTCCGGGCCAGTACCTGAGCCATCTGGCTGGGGGCGAGATGCTCGTAGTCGTCCGAGAAGAGCAGACCGGCCTCCTGCTGGTTGCAGACGAAGCAGTCGATCTGCTGCAGATAGTCGCGGCGCTCCATGGCGATGCTCATGTTGGAGACTGCGGCAAAGACCTTCTTGTTGTATTTCCTGGCATAGCGGAGCACCTGCTTGACCGTGTCTTTCTCGAGATCCAGCTCGATGGCGATGGCGTCGCAGTCCTTGAAGATCTCGTCGCCCTTCTCCTCCAGCAGGGTGGTCAGCGGGGTGGTGTCAGGGCGCTTGGAGATGGCGGCGTGGACGTCGCCGTCGTTGTCAAAGATGGCCAGCCATGTCCCCATGCCATCGGGGACCTTCTGGATGTACCGGGTGTTGACCTTGTGGTTGTCCAGTTTATTGATGACGTCCTGGCCCATGCCGGTGTCGTCCACCAGACCCACGAAGGTGGGGCGCAGCTCCACATTGGCGATGTCCTCCGCCACGTTCCGGCTCACACCGCCATGCACCTGTTCAATGCGGCCGGCGTTCCGTCCGCCGGGGATGTAGGTGGAGAGGGGATAGCCCTTGATGTCCACGAAAACTGCGCCGATGACTACGATTCCCATATTTGAAATTCCTTTCCTGAATAAGAACTCTCGTTGACTTCTGTCCTATTTACGCTTCTTCTGCCTTTTGCGCCCGAATATCGTCGCCCATAAAGAGGAAGGGGACAAAAGAGGAGAGGCGGCTGGAGATTTTTTCGGTGTAGAGCTTTTCCAGCAGAGC
>ERZ505841.44-NODE-44-length-61699-cov-6.81249_pt1 | contig 61699 bp, 51 predicted proteins | sample MGYA00513093_ERZ505841 | MGnify/ENA metagenome assembly ERZ505841
GGGAGAGGTGTCACCGAAGGTGACGGAGAGGGCAAGGATGCTGACGGTGATTCGAAGGCGCAGCGATAGCATCGCTCTGACAAAGAGTCTGCTTATCGCTGCATGGACGGTTCTTTCGTGCCGGGCTTGCCCTCTCAGGCGCTTCGCGCCAGCTCCCCCAAAGGGGGAGCCTCTGGCGTGCCGGTCAGCTTTCGTCTGGACGAGCAAAGCACGATGTCTCGGAAACGGTAGTGCTCCGCTGTCTAGGCCAGCAACAGCTTGACAAGGAGCGCTTGTCCAGAAGCCGCTGCCCTCTGTAGCAAGGTCCGCTCTTTTACGCCTTATCGGGCCTTAGGCGTCCAGTAGAAAGTGACCCGGCCTGCCAATGGCTCCCCCTTTGGGGGAGCTGGCATCGCGCAGCGATGACTGAGAGGGCATGCCGCTGCCGGGGGAGCTGTCGCACCTGAGAGGGCAAACAAAAACGGCGAAGAAAACTCTTCGCCGTAAAAAGCGCCTCTTGCCTGACTCGAACAGGCGACACCCTGATTAACAGTCAGGTGCTCTAACCGACTGAGCTAAAGAGGCAGATATTCGATTCTCAGCGGACTTGCCGCGAGATGTATTATACCGCATCTCGGGGAGGTTTGCAAGGGGGTTTTGCAATTTTTGCATACCTTTCCGGTTTTGACAAAGCCTCTCCCTTTGGGAGAGGTGTCACCGAAGGTGACGGAGAGGGCAAGGATGCTGACGGTGATTCGAGGGCGCAGCGATAGCATCGCTCTGACAAAGAGCCTGCTTATCGCTGCATGGGCGGTCCTTTCGCGCCGGGCTTGCCCTCTCAGTCTCGCTTTCGCTCGCCAGCTCCCCCAAAGGGGGAGCCTTTCGTCGAAGAGGGAAGGCCCTGCGGAATATCTAAAGCCTCTCCCCTTGGGAGAGGTGTCACCGTAGGTGACGGAGAGGGCAAGGATGCTGACAATGATTTGAGGGCGCAGCGATAGTATCGCTCTGACAAAGAGCCTGCTTATCGCTGCATGGGCGGTCCTTTCATGCCGGGCTTGCCCTCTCAGTCTCGCTTTCGCTCGCCAGCTCCCCCAAAGGGGGAGCCTTACGCCCCACACCGACCCTTTTCCTCCCGCCCCTCTGCTACCCTAGAAAGAGGGGGTGGAGCTTGTGCGGACGGTCATCTATCTCGATGTGCTGCTTCTGGTGAATTTCGTGGTGGGGGCGGCGTTCCTGCTGGCGGCGGGGCTGCTGTGCGGGGCGTGCTGTTCGCCGCTGCGGCTGGTGGGCGGTGCGGGGGCGGCGGCAGTGTCGTCGCTGGCCCTGCTGGCCCCCACCGCCCCCTGGCCGCTGGCCCTTACTTATAAAGGTACGTCCGCCGCCCTCTGCGTAGCCGCTGCCTACGGCTGGCAGGGGGCGCGGAACACCGCCCGGCTCACGGCGTGGTTCGTCCTGCTCAATCTGACCCTCACGGGGGCGCTTTTCCTGCCCGGCGCGGCCTGCAACAACCTCAGCTTCTATCTGCCGGTGTCGCCGGGGCTGCTGCTGGCGTCCACGGCGGGGGTCTGCGGCGTGGTGGAGGGGGTGCTGCACGTTCTGGGCCGCAGCGGCCCGGCCTGCTTTGGGGCGGAGCTGTCGGTGGCCGGGCGGGTCGTCCCGCTGAGCGTCTTCCGCGACACCGGCTTCCATCTGCAGGAGCCGCTTTCGGGCCGGGCGGTGGTGCTGGTGCGGCTGGATGCCGTGTCTCTGCCCGCTGAGCTGGGGGCCTATCTGGACGCCTGCCTCGCGGGCGTCGGCGCAGAGCCCCGCCCGGAGTGGGGCGTGCGGTTCGTACCCTGTCAGACCGTCGCGGGACACTGTCTGCTGCCCGCCCTGCCTGCCGCGCTTGGGTCAAACGGTAGAAAACAGGATGGAATATACGCAGCGTTTTGCGATATGCCGCCTCCGCCGGGGGGCTGGACGGCTCTCGTCAGCGCGGAAACGGCGGCGCTGCTGGGTAAATGACAATACAGTGGGAGGAATGCACCTGTGTTTCAACGATTTGTAGATTTTTTGCAGCGTCTCTGGGCCAGACTGAGCTGGACGGGCGGCGCACATTATCTGAACGGCGGGCCGGGTCTGCCGCCGCCCCTGACCCCGGAGGAGGAGAAAGTCCTTCTGGCCCGGATGGCCGACGGCGACCCCGCCGCCCGGGATGAGCTCATCACCCACAATCTGCGGCTGGTGGTGTACCTTGCGAAGAAATACGAGGGCAGCGGCGTCCCCTCGGAGGACATGGTGTCCATCGGCACCATCGGGCTCATCAAGGCCGTGAACACCTTCACGCCCGAGCGGAGCATCAAGCTGGCGACTTACGCCAGCCGCTGCATCGGCAACGAGATCCTGATGTATCTGCGCAAAAGCTCCAACCGGCGGCAGGAGGCCAGCATCGACGAGCCGCTGAACATCGACGGCGACGGCAACGAGCTGCTGCTGTCGGACGTGCTGAGCAGCGAGGCGGATCAGGTGGGCCAGCGTCTCGAGCAGGACGCCGAGCGGGCCAGCCTCCGCCGGTCGGTGGAGCAGCTCTCGCCCCGGGAGCGGCAGATCATGGAGCTGCGCTTCGGCCTGCTGGACGGCGTGGAGCGGACCCAGAAGGAGGTGGCAGACGCCATCGGCATCAGCCAGAGCTATATTTCGAGGCTGGAGAAGAGGATCATACGGCAGCTGAGGGAACAGCTGGGGGAGTAGCCCCCTGAATTTGGAATGAATGTTATCCTGCCCCTGCGGCCATACTTCCGGTGAAACTGAAACGAAACCGGAGGGTAGGGGATGTACAACAAGGTTGAGCTGTGCGGCGTGAACACCGCCGAACTGCCGATACTGTCCGAGCAGGAGAAGCGCGACCTGCTCACCCGGGCGCGGGCCGGGGACAAAAAGGCCCGCCAGAGCATGATAGAGGGCAATCTGCGGCTGGTGCTCAGCGTGGTGCAGCGCTTTTCGCAGCGGGGCGAGAACATGGACGACCTGTTTCAGGTGGGGTGCATCGGGCTCATCAAGGCCATCGACAACTTCGACCCGGCCCAGCAGGTGCGGTTCTCCACCTACGGCGTGCCGATGATCATCGGCGAGATACGGCGGTTCCTGCGGGACAACAACGCCCTGCGGGTGAGCCGCAGCCTCCGGGACACGGCCTACCGGGCCATGCAGTCCCGCGAGGAGCTGGAAAAGCAGCTGGGCCGTGAGCCCACCGTGGACGAGATCGCCCAGAAGACCGGTCTGTCCCGCCGCGAGGTGTCGGCGGCGCTGGAATCGGTGGTGGAGCCGCTGAGCCTTGAGGAACCGGTCTACGCCGACGGCGGCGATGCGGTGTACGTCATCGACCAGGTGCGCGACCCCGACGGCGAGGACAGCTGGATCAGCGGCCTGCAGTTCCGCCAGACCGTGGCGGGCCTCACCCCGCGCGAAAAGCGCATCATGGAACTGCGCTACCTCAAAGGCAAGACCCAGATGGAGGTGGCCCGGGAGATCGGCATCAGCCAGGCACAGGTGAGCCGGCTGGAAAAGGCGGCGCTGGAGCAGTTCCACCAAATGACATGACAAAGCGGCGGTGCCTGGACACCGCCGCTTTCCGCTAACGAGGCTTGTGGTATTTTTCCCGGGTGGCCGCGCCGCCCCGCAGATGGCGCTCGGCCTTGTTCCGGGCCAGCACCATCTGCACCTGCCGGAACAGCTCCGGGCCTACCGTCCGCAGCCGCACCGATACGTCTTTGTGTACGGTGGACTTGCTGCAGCCGAAAGCCCGCGCTGCCGCCCGCACGGTGGCCCCATGCTCCACGATGTACTCTCCCAGCAGCAGCGCCCGCTGTTCCGGATCACCTTTCATGACTGCTCCCTCCCGCCAAAGTGTGCTTGTTCCAGAATATGTGACCCGGCGGGCCGATATACCGCCGGGGGCTTGACTTTTGGCGGAGAGCGGCTATACTGAAAGCGGACATGAAAACAGGGGCGCCGTGAGGCTGAGATCTGCTGGAAGCAGAGACCCTTGAACCTGATCCGGGTAATGCCGGCGTAGGTAGTTTGCGGAAAGGTCCCGATTTTCACAAACAGCCCGTGCGCCTGCCAGCAAATGCAGGCGCATTTTTGTTTTTGTGTACTATTATTATGAGAAGAGGAATCCTCATGTCGAAATCCTACTCCAAGACCCGGGTGCTGGTGGAGTGCGCGTTGATGGTGGCTATCGGCACCGTGCTGGCCAACATCAAGATCTTCACCATGCCCAACGGCGGCAGCGTCACTCTGCTGAGTATGCTGCCCTTCGTGCTCGTCTCCTTCCGCCACGGCGTCAAGTGGGGACTGTTCACCGGTCTGGTGAACGGCTGCCTGCAGATGCTGCTGGGCTTCTGGGCTCCCCCGACGCCCACCTTCATCTACTTCCTCGGTGAGATCCTGCTGGACTATCTGGTGGCCTTTATGGTTCTGGGTACCGCAGAGTTCTTCGCCCGCCCCTTCAAGAACCGGATGGTCGGCGTGGCCGTCGGTACCGCCATCGCAGGCTTCCTGCGCTTCATGTGCAGCTTTCTGTCCGGCGTCCTCGTCTGGGGCAACCTGAATGAGGGTCTGAGCGCCTGGACCTACAGCCTCGTGTACAACGCCAGCTATATGCTGCCGGAGACGCTCATCACTGTGGTGGGCGCTGTGCTGCTCATCAAGGCAGCACCCCAGATCTTCGACCGTCAGCACACCAAAGCCTGAGTTCTTCTGAACGCAAGTCCCGCCGGAGGCAGAAATGCACCCGGCGGGACTTTTTTTGCACGAATTTGAAAAAAGCTGTTGACAACTCTCCTTTCAGCTGGTATAATAACACACGTCGTCAGGGACGACACAGGCTATGGGGGATTAGCTCAGCTGGGAGAGCGCTTGCATGGCATGCAAGAGGTCAGCGGTTCGATCCCGCTATTCTCCACCAAAAAGATACTGCACAGTTTGTGCGGTGTCTTTCTTTTTGCACTTTTGTTAGTCCGGCCTGATGCAGTAGATGCAGTAAAATAAACGAAGAAACCGCCTTTCCCGTTCGGGAAGGGCGGTTTTGTGCTTATTGAGTATCAGAAAGAGGGCGGCGAGACGGCGAAGATGACCTGCACGGTTTCGTCCGTGGGGTTATACCATCGGTGCATGGCCCCTCCGGGGATGCGGATGCTGTCCTCGTGGTGCAGCGTATAGCTGTCGCCGTCTATCTCGAGTTGGACTTCCTCGCCGGAGTAGAAGAAGGCAACCTCTTCGCCGAAGTGGCCCTTCGGCTCACGGCAGGAGTAGGCCTTGGGCGGGATGACCATCATGCAGAACTCAATCTCGCCGCGGGTGTCCGGTGTCAGCAGTTCGTACACGACGGAAGGCTCCTGCTTGTTGCCCAGCACCATACGGGTGCTCTGGGTGACGACGACAGAGGCATTGTCTTCGTCTTTGAAAAAGTAATAGATGGGCGTTTCCAACGCCGAGCTGATGGTGCGGAGAGTGGGAATGGACGGGTTGACCGCACCGTTTTCGATTTGGCTTATCATGGAGGCCGTCAGGTTCGTCATGGCGGCAAGCTTGCGCACGCTGATTTTTTTGCTGGTGCGGATAGCCTGAAGCTTTTTGCCGAGATTCAATTCTTCCACTGTTCTTCTCCTGAATGTATTTCATTTGTATTATATCGGATTTTCGTGACTTTATCAAGGGAGAAGCTGAGAGTACTGCGAAAACTCTGAAAATGCATTTCGTTCATTTACACTGAACACATGAACGACGTAATGTTGCCTAAAAACAGGAGCCTGCTTTTGTAAAAATAGACGAAAACGCACTGAACGCGTTGGAAAATGCGGGTTTTCCGTTGACAGACACAGAAAAAACATTTATATTGATGCCAATGGAACTTAACAATTCGTTAAGTTAAAATGAACAGAATGGAAAGGAGCATATAATATGTTGGATGTGTTGATCAAGAATGCGAATATCATCGATGGCACCGGAAAGCCGGCCTATAAGGGCAGCATCGGTATTTCCGGCGGAAAGCTGGTCATGGCAGACGGCAGTGAGGAAGCCACCGCTGTCATCGACGCCAGCGGCAAGTACGTCAGCCCCGGCTGGATAGACGCCCACTCCCACGGCGACCTCATTCTTGGCTCGGAAGATGCGCACCTCTTCAAGACCACGCAGGGCGTCACGACCGAGCTGACCGGCCAGTGCGGCCTGTCGATGGCACCGGTCATGCCGGAGAATCTGGCCGCCGTCCAGAACATGCTCTCGATGGGAACGACATGGTTCCCAGACGACATGAAGAACTGGAGCAGCTTCGCACGCTTCCTCGAGTACGCCGACCAGCAGAAGCTCACGGCAAACGCCAAGATGTACATCGGCCACAGCAGCCTACGCATCGCCGTGATGGGCATGGCCAACCGCCCCGCAACAGATGCGGAGCTTGACCGGATGAAGGGCATCCTGCGCGAGGCGATGGAAGACGGCGCAGCCGGCTTCTCCACCGGCCTCATCTATACGCCCAGCTGCTACGCCGAGGAAAAGGAGATCATTGAACTGGCCAAGGTCATCGCCCCCTTCAACGGCATCTACGCCAGCCATATGCGCAACGAGAGCGACAAGATCGTCGAGGCCGTGGAAGAGACCATCAACGTCGGCCGTCAGGCGGGCGTCCTCGTGGACATCTCCCACCACAAGATGCTCGGCAAGCCCAACTGGGGCAAGCAGAAGCAGACCCTCGCCCTCATGCACAAGGCCCGCGACGAGGGCATTCCCGTCATCTGCGACCAGTACCCCTACACCTGCAACATGACGACCCTGAACGCCTGTATGCCGCCGTGGTACTTCGCAAACGGTTTCCATGCCATGACCGACCAGCTGAAGGACAAGGACTTCCGCGCAAAGCTCAAGGCCGAGATGGAAGACCCCGCCACCCCCTACGATAACTACTACCTCAACGCCGGCGGCTGGGGCGGCGTCTATGTTTATTCGGCATCCAAGACGCCGGAGGCCGAGGGCCATTTCATCACAGAGTACGCCGACTCTATCGGCAAAGACCCGTGGGAGGCATTCTTCGATATGTGCGTCGCCAACAACTGTGAGACGGGCGGCGTTTACAGCAGCATGTGCGACGAGGATGTCTGCGAGATCATCCGCGACCCCTACTGCATCGTGGGCAGCGACGGTCTGACACGCAGCTGGAAGGAAAAGGGCCACCCCAGAGCCAGCGGCACCTTCCCGCACGTCATCACTTACTTCGTCAAGGAAAAGAAGATCCTCACCCTCGAAGAGGCTGTCAACAAGATGACCGGCCGCACCGCCGAGTACCTCCGCATCAAAAACAAGGGCCTCATCAAGGAAGGCTATGACGCCGACCTCGTCATCTTCGACTACGACAAGCTTCAGGACACCGCCACTTACAGCAACTCCAACAGCATCACCGAGGGAATCGACTCCGTCTATGTGAACGGCGTGCTCGTCTATAAGGACAAGCAGTTCACCGGTGCTGCTCCGGGCAAGATGCTGCGCCACAACGCATAAATACGTCTTTCCACCGAACAAAATCTACGACAGAAAGGGAAATGATCATGTCTCCATTGATCGCGTTTTTGATCGTCTTCGTGCTCCTGCTCATTGCGCTCATCAAGCTTAAAGTCACCCCCTCTGTTGGTCTGTTTGCCGCCGCCATCATCTTCGGCCTCATGGTCGGGATGCCGGCTGCGGATATTCTGAGCAAGCTGCCCGCCGGCTTCGGCAATATGATGACGAGCATCGGCCTCCTCATCGTGTTCGGCAGCATCTTCGGTGACTTCCTTGGCAACTCGGGCGCGACCGAGGAGCTGGCAAAAGGTATGGTCCGGCTGTTCGGCAAGAAGAACGATTACCTTGCGCTGAACCTCGTCGGCTTCATCCTCTCCATCCCCATCTACTTCGGCTGTGCCTACATCATGACGGCCCCGCTGGTGACTGCCTTGCAGAAGATCAGCAAAAAGAGCATGAAGGGTTATGTCATCGCCATCTTTACCGGCCTGATGCTTACCCACAGCTGCGTCGCACCTACTCCCGGCCCTCTGGCCGTCGCAGGCCAGATTGGCGCGAACGTCGGCTGGTTCATCATCTGGGGCATCATCGTCTGCCTGCCCGCCAGCCTCCTCGTGGGCTGGGTGTATGCGAACCTCGTCAACTCGAAGGAAGAAAAGCAGCGCGCCCGCGACGCGATGAAGGAGATCGTGGAGGACGAAGACCTCCTCGCTCCCGACCCCACCAAGCCCTCCGCGCTGAAAGCCTTCCTGCTCGTCATGTTCCCCATCGTCCTCATCGTTTTCGCAGCCATCTTCTCGCTGTTCGTCACGGAGGGCCCTGTCTACACCGTCATCAACTTTGTCGGCAACTCCAACATCGCCCTCTTCATCGCCATGCTCATCACTGGCTATGTTCTGCATCCGTATATGCCTGAAAAGACCGTCATGCAGTACATCGACGCCTATGCAGACCGCACCGGCAATGTCCTGCTCATCGTGGGTGCCGGTGGATGCTTCGCCTCCATGCTGGGGGCAACGACCATGAGCACCGACCTCGTCGCCATCATGTCCGCGACCAAGATGCCCGTCATTCTGCTGGGATTCCTGCTGGCGTTCTGCATCCGCGCCGCTGTCGGCTCTGCCACCGCTGCCATGCTCACCTCCATCGCCATCGCCGGCCCGGTGTGCCTTGCCTCTGGCATGTCGCCCATCATCGCAGGCCTCTCTGTCTGTCTCGGCGCCAACGCCGCCACCTTCCCGACGGACGTTACCTTCTGGTTTCCGTCCACCTACAACGGCCTCGATACCAAAGACTGCCTCGCCACTACGACGATCCCCTGCATTCTGTCCGGTGCCATCGGCATGGTCATTCTGGTCGTGCTCAACGCCTTCTCCGGTGTCCTCCCCGGAATGTTCTGAACGTCGCTTTAGGAATAGGAAAAGGAGAATATTATGCTCTCACCAAATAAGATCATCGCAGGGCGCTCTGCTGCCGACTGGATAAGCTCCTGTCCGGTCGTGGGCGACATCTGCGAGCTGAAGGAAACGGCGTGGCTCAACCCCGACAAGCAGCCGTTTGAACAGGCCAAAGCCGCCTGCCCCCTCGGCATGGCGGACATCGAGGATGCCGCTGCGCGCTTGGAGCGCTTTGCCCCGTACCTGTGCAGGGTCTTCCCCGAGACAGCCGAGAGCCACGGCATCATCGAGTCTGCCGTCCGCCCCATCCCCGCGATGCAGAAGGTGCTGGAAGAAACTTCGGACACCGCCATCGCCGGGCAGGTGTGGATAAAGCTGGACAGTCATCTGCCGATCTCCGGCTCCATCAAGGCCCGCGGCGGTATCTATGAGGTGCTGAAAACGGCGGAAGACATCGCCCTCCAGAGCGGGATGCTCCACCTGACGGACGATTACGCCGTGCTGGACACCGAGCCGTTCCGGGAGCTGTTCTCCCGCTACTCCATCGCTGTCGGCTCCACCGGCAACCTCGGCCTCTCCATCGGCATCATGAGCGCAAAACTCGGCTTCAAAGTCACCGTCCACATGTCTGCGGACGCGCGGCAGTGGAAAAAAGACCTCCTGCGCAGCCGCGGAGTCAAGGTGGTGGAGTACAAGTCCGATTACAGCATCGCCGTGGCCGAGGGCCGCAGGCTGGCCGCAGATGACCCTTACTGCCATTTTGTGGACGACGAAAATTCCAAGACCCTCTTCCTCGGCTACACCGTGGCCGCGCTCCGACTGAAAAAGCAGTTCGACGCTCTGGGCATCATCGTCGATGAAGAGCATCCGCTCTTCGTCTACCTGCCCTGCGGCGTGGGCGGTGGACCCGGCGGCGTGGCCTTTGGACTGAAAATGGTGTTCGGCAATGCGGCGCACTGTTTCTTTGCAGAGCCCACGCATTCCCCGTGTATGATGCTTGGCATGGCGACAGGTGAAAATAACAACGTCTGTGTGCAGGATTTTGGCGTTGACAACCTGACCGCTGCCGACGGCCTCGCCGTGGGACGCGCTTCCGGTTTCGTCGGCGCGCTCATGCGCCCCTTCATGAGCGGCTGCTATTCGATCCAGGATGAGCGGATGTACAAGCTTCTTGCCGAGCTTGCGGACGCCGAAGGCATCTACCTCGAGCCGAGCGCCCTCGCCGGGATGTATGGCCCGGTCCTGACACAGCAGGGCCGGGCGCTCGGCGGGTACGCGGAGCGCGCTGTCCCCGCAGGGGCAATGGCCAACGCCATCCACCTTGTCTGGGCCACGGGCGGCAACATGGTGCCCCGCGAAGAGATGCAGCACTACTACGAGAAGGGAAAAGCCCAATAAATGCCCTGAACCATAAAACAGCAGCGGGTATCCGGTGAGAGCCGGATACCCGCTGCTGTTTATTTATTTGATTCAGTCGTTCTTCACAGCGATGAGCACGCGGATCTTGCCGCCGGCTGCGCAGCCGAGGCTGTCGTACCAGCCGATGAGGTGGTAATCTTCGGCGTTGACCTGCGAGAGGGTGGTGGCGTAATACTGGCCCTTGTACCACAGGTAGACCTGCATATCGTCAGCAAGCTCATAGCGCTTGGAGCCGCTCATGGCCGAGGCCGCGCCCAGCTTGTCGATGTTGGCGGGGACCAGTTGCACCATCGACTTCACGGTGCCGGAGGGGCTGGTGCCGGCCGGGGAGGACGGCATTTGCAAAGGCAAGCCCGGCTTTGCCGTTCTCTTTGACGAAGCGGACGGAAATGTCCTGCGCCGGGTCGGCGTATTGAGCAGGTTCGAGGTGATGTTGTCGAGGATGCGGTAGCCCTCCCCGGACAGGCGCGATGCGCACGCCGTCCCGGATGTCCGGGTCATCCTCTACGATCATGATGGTCTGCATAGTCTGTGATTCCTTTCCTGTATTGCATAGTATCCGTATAGCAGATTTTCTGCATTGTGGACAGTTTATCACATGCTTCTTGGGATTTGTGGGATAAGATCCGAAGGAATTCTTAAGAAAGCGGCTATTTTGCCTCTTGCGGAGCGGGGCGGGGGAGAGTATCCTTATAGAAGAATACACAGGAAGTGAGGGTATCCCTATGCACAAAAAAGTTTTGGTATGTCTGCCCCTGAACGACGCCCACCGCGCCGCGCTGGAGGCATCCGTGCCGGAATTTGAATTCCGTTTCAACGCGCTGGACGATGTCCACGCCGAAGATGTGCTTTGGGCCGACATCGTGCTGGGCAACGCACCGGTGTCGATGATCCGCCAGAACAAGCACATCGAGTGGTTCCAGTCCAACTCCGCCGGCCCCGACGCCTATCTGAAGCCCGGCGTCCTGCCCGAAAACTGCATGGTGACCAACGCCACCGGTGCCTACGGTCTGGCCATCAGCGAGTGGATGCTGGCCATGTGGCTGGGCATCCAGAAGGATATGTTCCTCTACCGCGACCGCCAGAACCAGCGCCAGTGGGCTCCCATCGACCGCCCCGTGAGGGGCATCACCGGGGCGCGGGTGCTCTGCGTCGGCATGGGCGACATCGGCTCCAACTTTGCCCGCCGCGCCCAGATGCTGGGCGCTGAGGTGGTGGGCGTCCGCCGCACGGTCCACCCCGACACGCCCTGCCCGGACTACTGCCTGCGTGTGGTGGCCCAGAGCCAGCTGGACGAGGAGCTGCCCGAGGCCGACCTCATCGCCCTGAGCCTGCCCGGCACCCCTGAGACCAACAAGCTGTTCAACGCCGAGCGCTTCGCCCGCTGCAAGGACGGTGCCATCCTCATCAACGTGGGCCGCGGCACCACCGTGGACAGCGACGCCCTCGTGGAGGCCCTGCGCAGCGGCAAAATTTTCGGCGCGGGCCTCGACGTCACCGACCCGGAGCCTCTGCCCGCCGACCACCCGCTGTGGGGTGAGCCGAGCGCTATCATCACGCCCCACAACTCCGGCAAGTTCAGCCTGCCCAAGACGCTGGACAACATCGTGGACATCTTCATCCACAACCTCAAGCGCTACGCTGAGGGCCTGCCGCTGGACAATCAGGTCAACCGCACCACCCGCTATGCCGCCGACCAGAACGGCGGCCACCGCCTGCTGAGCACCCTGTAAAATACGATAGTGTGATAAAAAGCCCCTCTGCGCCGCGGCGCAGAGGGGCTTTTGGTTCAGAGATTCATCGTGCCAGCACCACCGAGAGGGTGACTTCCTTGGCGTCGGGCGAGAGGTCGAAGCTGCCGCCGTCCTGTGCGGTGAGGCAGACGCTGTAGACCTTCTTCGCGCTGAGACGGGCCGGGGCATCGTCGAAGTGCCAGTCGGACACCTCGTGGTAGCGGCCATCCGTGCCGAGGGCGAAGAGCTTATAGTCGGCGGCATTTCCGGTCAGGCCGTTGAGGCGGAAAGAAACAGTCGTCGCGGGGTGGAGGTTGTCGAGGGTGGCGGTGTGGAGCCAGCTTGCGGGGGTGCCGGCGCCGCCGGCGGCCTGGAACTCTGCCGCCGAAAGCACCCGGCGGGAGGTCTTGTCCAGATCGACTTTGCGGTAGGGCATCTCGGGCAGGAAGACGAAGCGGTCCTGCAGGCGGAGCAGCTCTTTGTAGCCGGTGGGGCAGTAGAGCTTGTTGCCGTCACGGCCCGCGTACATGCCGATGGCCATGTTGTTGTAGCCGTAGAGGGAGGCGACGTCCACAGTGAGGACGGTCTTTCCGGTGTCGAAGTCCAGTACGATGTACTGCCACATGCCGCTGTCCACGTCCTGCACGAAGCCGTAGATGTAGCCGGTGGCGGTGGAGAGCTTCATCATGGAAGTGTCGCTGAGGTCGTCGCGGCACCAGACGCTCTTCATGGTCCAGCCGTCGGCGGTGCGGATGGTGTCCACCCGTTCGACGCCGGGCATGATCATGCAGTTGCCCTTGAGCAGCCAGTTGCGGTCGTAGATGTTCTCGTAGCTCTGGATGGAAGAGTCGCTGTCGGGCTTTGCGAGGTTGGGGCTGCCTGCGCCGAACCAGTTGCAGACGATGGTGCTGACCCGGCCATTGCCGTGGTCGTAGACGATGGCCGAATTTTCCACCGACACCGGCATATTGACGGGCAGCTCATCGATGACCGGGTGGCTGGCGGCGACTTCGCCGGTGCGGATGTCCACAGCCATCAGGCTGACCGTCTCGAGGTTGTCGGTGAAGAAGACCAGCTCCCGGCTCAGAGAGGGCGAGCAGCCGCCGCCCCATGCCAGACCGCCGCCGGTGGTGGCAGCGCCTTCGCGGCTGTCTTTTGCGCCCACGCTGTCGTAGGGGGTGCGCCAGACGACTTCAACGCCGCCGTTGGCACGCAGCAGGTAGCAGGCAAGATTCGTCAGGATGACCGCACCCTCCCGGCAGGAGGCAATGCCGTTTTCAGCACCCTCGCCGGGAGCGGGAGCGTAGACATGGACTTCGTGGTCGAGGTCGGCGGTGCCGCCGGCAAGGATGGTTTCGATGGCGTTGTGGGAGATGTAGCCCATCGCGCCCTGCTGGCCGCGGCTGGGGTAGATGCGGAAGCCGCCGGTGACGAACCAGAGGTTGCCGTCGTAGTCGAAGACGATGGAGAGCAGATTCTGCTCGAGGCTGCGGCCAAGCACACGCTCGGCGGCCTCCTTGATGTTGATGTCCAGTACCTTTTCGAAAACCGGCAGAGGCGTACCCTTCTCGTCGGTGGCACGAAGCATCAGCACATGGTTGTGGCTGGTGGGGCAGACGATGAGGTTGCGCCCGTCCACAAAGGAATAGGAGCTTTGGATGAGATAGCCGCCGCCGTCGTGCTTGGCGGGAGAGAAAAAGCCGATGGTGCGGACTTCTTCTGCGTCGAGGTCGCGGATGGCCAGACCGCCCAGGAACGGGCTGACGGGGTTATCGAAGTTGTCGAAGAAGATGGCCGGGGAGGCGTTGGGGTTCGTCTTTTCCATTGCCACGTTGACCTCGGAGCAGATGCCCACGGGGAGGACGGCGTCGGTGGAGTCGGTGTTGTAGCAGTCGTGGTGGATGTTCGACTCGCTGCGGCCCATAAAGGGGTTGGCGTCCATGACTTTTGCCGTCAGGGGCTTCGGCGGCAGGGCGGTGTCTGCGCCGTGGAAAAGGCCGGACAGAAGGCAGTCTGCCCTGGCGGCAGGGGCCAGCTGGCAGGACAGCAGTGTGAGGGCGGAAGCGCTGAGGAAATTGCGTCGGATCATTTTCATGGTGGAGTCCTCCTTTTTTGATAACATGACCTCTCAGCCTCCCCTCGATAGGGGCAACGGCAACGACCGCCGCCAGCGGCGGAAACAGGAAGTTGCTGTTGGGGCCGCGGCCAGCAAGACGCGAGTGCTTATCGAAGCACGAAGCGGATGCTGGGAGCCGCAACCCGGCCTTGTCGAGCGAATGCGAGACTGAGAGGTTAAAGGTTCAATAAAATATTCACCCGGAACAAACCGTTCTCGGTCTCGACGGTCATAGAACCGCCATATCTGGAAACGGCCGTCTGGATGGAGACGAGGCCGATGCCCATTCCGTCGTGTTTCGTGGAGTGGAGGATGCCCTGCTGGCGCTTGAGCACACCGTCATAGCGGTTCTCCACCAGCAGGCCCAGCATGGCGGGGCTCAGCATCCGGGCCAGCACCTTCACCTGCCGCTGTTCGGGCGGCAGCTTCTGGCTGGCGTGGAGAGCATTTTCCAACAGGTTGCCCAGCATCATGCAGAAGTCGGCCTCCGGGATGGCCAGCTGGCGGGGCAGTTCCAGCCGCCAGTCCACCGGCACGCCGAGGCTGTGGGCCTCGTGGTCGTAGTGACCGGCCAGAGCGTCCACGGCAGGATTCGCGCAGAGGGTGGGGCGCTCCTCGCTCAGCTCGGATTCGTACTGGTGCAGGTAGTTTTTCAGCTCATCCACCTGCCCGGCCTCGGTGAGTCCGGCGATGACGTGGAGGTGCTGGCGGAAGTCGTGGCGGAGATGCCGCGTCTGCTCCATATAGGTCCGCAGCTCGGTGTAGCGGCGGGATTCCACGGCCAGAAGCTGGTTTTCCCGGTCGAGCTGGGCGCTGCGGGTGTACTCCCGGGCCACCTGATACATCTCGTACAGCAGCAAAAAGATGCCCAGCAGAGAGATGGAGACGGCCAGAACAGAAATGATCATCAGACGGTTGATGAGCACGACGGCCGGGTCCAGCGGCATGCAGAAGACGAGGAAAGCCGCGTAGATGGCGGGCAGCGGCCACGCCGACTGCCAGAAGGCTTCGCCCCGGTACTCCCGCAGCAGCCAGCGGCTCCACTGGACGGCGGTGAACCAGAAGATGATGCAGAGCACTGCCGAGAGCCCCAGTTTGAGCAGAGAGGTGGAGACGAGATAGGCCGGGGCGTCGTTGCCCACCTCAGCCCGGGCGTTGAGCACCACGGAAAGGAGGGAGCAGACTGCCATCATGACGCCGGAGACGGCGAAGAGAAAGGCGGTCTGGCTCACGGAAACTTCCGGACCCACCCGCCAGCGCAGCAGCCAGAACGCCGCCAGCAGGGTGGGCAGAAGCAGGAGGTTGCTGTCCAGCTCGAAGATGGCGCAGAGGGCCGCCGCCGCAAGGCAGATGACCGTGACGAGAACGGCTGCCAGCACAGCGGTGCGCCGGGGGGCCTTCACATGCTCCCACAGGGGCGCGAGGCAGAGGAATGTCCCCGGGTAGAAGACGGCGAGGTCCAGAAAATAGCGTCCAAATAAAGAAAAGTCCAAGGTCGGGCCTCCTCTCGGCGTCATAGCTCCCGCCGCATATGACGGAACTGATATTGTGTGAACTGGGCGAACAGGGTGTTCTTGTCCTTCTGACGCACGGGCAGGCAGGTGCCGTCCAGCATCTCAAAGCAGTCACAGTCCAGCCGGAGCACCTTGTCCATGTTCAGGATGACGCCCCGGTTGCAGACGATGAAGTTCTCCTGCGCCCGCAGCAGCTGCTCCACCTGGGAGAAGGTGGAGACGGTCCGGCACTCGCCGTCGTCGCTGACGATGCGGACGTAGTGGTTCTGGGCCATGGCGTACTGTATCTTCCGCAGGGGGAGATGTACCTGCTGCCGCGCGATGCGGACTTCCAGCTCCGGTTCGGCCCGGAAGAGCACCCGCCGCAGCTCGTCGGCCAGCTGGAAAAGCTTTTCTTCCCGGTAGGGTTTGAGCAGATAGTCGAAGGGGTGGACGGGGAAGGCGTCCCATACGTATTCCGGGGACGAGGTCACGAACACCAGCAGCAGGTCGGGGGCGGCCCGGCGCAGGATGCGCGCCGTCTCGATGCCGTTGGTGCCTTCCATGCAGATGTCGAGAAAAACGACCTGATAATTTTTTGAGGGGAACGCCGCCAGAAAGGCGTCGCCGCTCTCATAATGGTCACAGACCAATGGTTGCCCGCCGCCGAAGGCCAGCCGCAAAAGGCTCTCCAACCGCTGAGCGTCGGGCAGGCGGTCTTCTATGACCGCAAATCGAAGCTCCATCCTCAGTTCCTCCCTTATGACTATATTATAACATAACCATCGGGGCTCAGACACAGCGATTCACGCAGGAAACGACCCCATTCACGCAGGTTTGGCGGCCCCCCAAAAAAGGACGATGGAGATTTGTGATGAGAGGATGAAGTTTTGTGTTGTTGAAAACTTTCGGCAGACATAGAAAAGCGCACCCCTTCTGCTTCTGTGTGGAGAAGGGGTGCGCTTCGTTTATACTTCGAGTTCAGCGGGGCCGGACTGGTAGTCCTTTTTCAGCTCTGCCTGCAAGCTGCCCTCGATGTCCTTGAGACATTCCAGCAGCAGGGGATTGAAGGTGCCGCACTCGCCGCCCAGTATCATCTGCACGGCCTTTTCGTGGGGGAAGGCTTTTTTGTAGCAGCGCTCACTGGTCAGTGCGTCGTAGACGTCGGCCAGCGAGACCAGCTGCGCCCCGATGGGGATGTCGTCGCCTGCCAGGCCGTCCGGATAGCCCCGGCCATCCCACCGCTCGTGGTGCCAGCGGGCGATGCCGCAGGCCGTCTGCAAAAGCGGTTCGGTGTCGAAATTTTCCAGTCGGTGGAGCAGGGCCGCGCCCTCGGTGGTGTGGGTCTTGAGGACGGCGAACTCCTCCGGCGTCAGGCGGCCGGGCTTGTTCAGGATCTTCTCGTCGATGGCGATCTTGCCGATGTCGTGCAGGGCCGAGGCGAGGGTGATGTTGTCCTGCTCCTCGGAAGAGAGGGAGTATTTATCGGTCTTGCGCAGCAGCTGGGCCATGATCTTCTCGGTCAGGATGCGGATGTGGCGGACGTGGGAGCCGCTCTCACCGTTGCGGAACTCCACGATCTGGCTCAGCACATTGACCAGCATGGTGGTGTTGTGCTCCTGCTTGCGGGTCTGGGCCGATACCATCCGCACCAGACGCCGCTGCTTGGCGTAGAGCCTGATGGTATTGAAAGCCCGGCGGTAGACCGTCCGGGCGTCGAAGGGGCGGTTGATGTAGTCGGAGACGCCCCGCTCGAAGGCCCGGCGGATGATGTCCTTGGAGTCGTCGCTGGAGATCATGATGACCGGGATGTCCTCGATGGAATGGTCACGGTTCATGGCCGACAGCACATCGAAGCCGTCCAGTACCGGCATATTGATGTCCAGCAGCACCAGTGCAACATCGCCCGGGTTGTGGCGCAGCTGCTCGAGACAGTCTTCGCCGTTGGAGGCTTCCAGGATGCGGAAGTCGGTCCCCAGTATCTCGGCCAGCAGCATCCGGTTCATCGCGGAGTCGTCGGCGATCAGGATCTGCTGGCGGCTCTGCTTGGGCAGCAGGGTGGCCGGGGCCGACAGCACCGCGCTGGAGCTGGCCACGATGACGGTGTTCTTGTGCTCCTTGGCCTGATACATCAGGCGGCTGGCACAGTGGACGGCAGTCTCCATGGTATCCTCAGCAGTCTGCAGCACGCCACCGATGCTCAGCGAGAGATGGATGTGAGGGTAGCCGGGGACGCCTGTGGTCTGCACCCGGGCGCGTATCTGCTCGAGTTTGGATCTTATCTTCTCGATGGGGCAGCCGGGCAGGATGAGCAGGAATTCGTCGCCGCCGTATCGGATGAGGGTGTCGGTCTGACGGATGCAGTCCCGGATGACCGCCGCCGTCACCTCCAGTGCCAGGTCGCCGGCCTGATGGCCGCAGGAGTCGTTGTAGATCTTGAAATCGTCCAGGTCCATGATGGCGACGCCGAAGGGGCCTTCGAAGCCCTGCACGACGTCCTCATAATAGCGGCGGTTGAAGGCACAGGTGAGGCTGTCGTGGTAGAGCTTGACGCCGTAGCCGGATGCCTCGCTCATCAGTGCTTCGCTGTCCTCCGGGTCGATGGTGGTACGCCCGGGGGTGCGCTGGACGAGCTCGAGGACATAGGGCCTGCCCTCCACCTCATAGTAGCGGGCCGTGATGTGGGCGATGTCGGTGCCGCAGGATTCCAGACGGCAGGCTTTGCTCTTGGTCGCCAGCGCCAGCTTGGCTGCACAGTGGCGGGAGAAGGCGTTCTTGTTCCGGCAGGCAAAGCAGATGTCCGGCCCGGAAGGGTCGGTGCGTGTGCCTTCGTGGATACTGCTGACAGTATCTGCGTCCAGAAGACGGACGTCCGTATAGAGTTCGCGGCAAACCTCGAGACGGGCCTGCATCTCTTCTCTCGTCATAGAAATTGATACCCCAAACTTTTCGATTCAGAAAGAGAGGCTTCGGCAAAAAATGACCGAAGCGCTCTTTATTCTTTCATTATACTGACTGAGATACAAAAATGAAAGGGAATTCAGGCAAATACTCCTGCTTTTTCCGATCTCTTTTCCACTTCTTTGCCAAAAAGCAGGCTGAAGCACACAAAAGACAACGAAATGCCCGGCACAGAGTAAGCAAAATACTCTGCGCCGGGCGGAGATGAGAAAAAGCTTCTTAGTGGTTGGCGGCGCGGTAGGTGGCGATCATGTCGTCGAGATCGAGTTTTTTGGCCGAGCCGAGGGCGGAGCCGGAAGCCTCGAGGCAGCGGCGGGCCATCTCGTCGATCTGCGCGTCGGTGGGGGCGATGCCCAGCTCGTGGAAGCTGGCAGGCATCCCGATGCTGTGGTAGAAATCCACCATGGCCTCGATGCCTTTCAGGGCGATCTCCTCGTCGGTGCCGTCGGCGGTCACGCCCATGACGTTCCGGGCAAAGCGGACGAAGCGGGGCAGGCAGTCCTTGTAGACGTACCGCGCCCAGCTGGGCCAGAGGGCGGCGAGGCCCGCGCCGTGGGTCACGTCGAACATACCGCCCATCTCGTGCTCGAGTTTGTGGGACATAAAGTCGCCTCTGGCGATGCCGCAGCCGGTCAGGCCGTTGTGAGAGAGACTGCCCGCCCACATCACCTCGGCCCGGGCCTCGTAGTTGGCCGGGTCGGTGTGGAGGATGACCGCGTTCTTCATCACGGTGCGCAGCAGGCCCTCGGCCAGCACGTCGGTCAGCTCCATATTGCCGCCATTGGTGAAATAGCGCTCCATGGTGTGCATCATGATGTCGGCGCAGCCGGACTCGGTTTGATAGTCGGGCAGGGTCTTGGTGAGCTCGGGGTCCATGAGGGCAAACTTCGGGCGGCTGATGTCGTCGTTGTAGGCCCGCTTTTGGTGGGTGTCCACCCGGGTGATGACGCTGCTGTTGGATGTTTCGCTGCCCGCCGCCGCGATGGTCAGGATGCTGGCCACCGGCAGGCACTTGCTGGCCGTGCGGGTGTGCTCGTACAGCTCCCAGACGTCCTTTTCCGGCTCGGCCAGGCCGTAGGCGATGGCCTTGGCCGTGTCGATGACGCTGCCGCCGCCCACGGCCAGCAGGAAGTCGATGCTGTTCTCTTTGCCGATGCGGATGCCCTCGTAGACCTTGTCGAGGTGGGGGTTCGGCACGACGCCGCCCAGCGTCCAGCTGGAAATGCCGGCCTCGGCCAGCGACTTTTCGGCCCGGTCCAGCACACCGGAGCGGACGGCGCTCTTGCCGCCGTAGACGATGAGGACACGGGTGCCGCCGTATTCGCGCACCAGCGCGCCCACGCGCTGTTCGGTGCCTTTGCCGAAGATGACCCGGGTGGGGGAGTAGAACTCGAAATTGCTTGCCATAGTGGTCTGCCTCCTTGTAAGTGCTGCTTTCTGAGCAAAAGTATACACGAAATAGATTCGAAAATCTACAGGCCCTGCGCCTGCTGCCGCAAAATATCCGGGACAAAACAAAACCTGCATCCTCCCGGCAGGAAAACGGGAGGATGCAGGCTTCATTGGAAAACATCAGACAAAAAACCTGCCGACTCGAGGCGGTTGCAAGCCCTCAGTCGGCAGGATGCTTACTTCTTCGGAGTCATAGCCTCTTGACCTCGGTTTCTTCATTTTTCGGTCTGTACCGGACGTTTCATAGAAGATTCTCCTTTGAAACGGTGAAGAACGATCAGCAGGGGAATGAATTTCTTAGTACATTGGAATGACCCTTTTCTTAACCGTTGGAGTGCGGGATACGAATCACAGAGATGAATGTCATATTACCACATTCTTTCGGGTTAGATTTGCGAAGGGAGTGTCATTACTTAGTACATCGGAGTTTCTCCTTTGGAGTTATTCAAATAAGACGTTCCGTACAAAAGCTTTCTTCATTGGGATCACCTTCGGCGGATCTATTTGAACGCGAGGGATTTTATTTCACAGACTGTTCTGTTGTTCGCTTTATTGATGCTCAAGAACGGCTCTTGTTGTTGTGTTTTTATACGGGGGAAACATCCCGTTTGTGGTGAGCTTCTGTTTTGCTTCTCAGCGAACCCCGACAGTCTGTGCGTACTGTGCGGGTTCCATATCGACCATCGGTCTTCGCTCCTTTCTGCTTAAAGTCAGCGGGGTTAGCTCTCATTTGAGCTTCTGCTGTACTTCTCTGGTTTCTGGCTTTATTATACACGCGCGGGCGCGGTTTGTCCATTCGCAGAATGCACAATGAATTAGTTATATTTTTTCAAGAAACAACTAAAAAATTGTATTGTTCGCACAAACAGAAGACAGGAACAGCCTCCCTGCGCAGTCTGAGCGGCCCGCAGGGCCTTTTATGGAAAACCTCTGCGCAAGAACTGCCAAACTTCTTCCGTGCTATCTTCCGCCGCGGTGGACGGAACGCCCGGTGAGCCTATATCCTATATTATAAAAAGGAGGCAAAGAGATGAACGCATTGACTGCGGCCCTGAAAGAAGAGCTGAATGTGGAGATGATCTCCCTCGGCGGCCTGCAGGTGCCGGAATCCGTGGTGGTCAGCTGGGGCATCATGCTGTTTCTGGTCATCGTCTCCATCCTGCTCACCCGGAACCTCAAGGTGGACCACATCTCCAGGCGGCAGGCCATCCTTGAGCTGGTCGTCACCACGATCGACAACTTCTTCATGGGCCTGCTGGGCGAGCAGGGCAGACGGTATGTGCCTTACCTCATGACGGTGGCTCTCTATATCGCCTGTGCGAACCTCATCGGCGTGTTCGGCATCAAGCCCCCCACGAAGGATCTGAATGTCACCGCTGCGCTGGCGCTCATGAGCATCTGCCTCATCGAGTATTCCGGCATCCATGCCCGGGGCGGCAAGGGCTTCCTCAAGAGCCTCGCCGCCCCCACCCCCATCATGACCCCCATGAACATCCTCGAGATCGCCATCCGCCCCACCAGCCTGTGTATGCGACTGTTCGGCAACGTGCTGGGCGCTTTCGTCATCATGGAGCTCATCAAGCTGGTGGTCCCGGTGTTCGTGCCGGCCATCTTCAGCCTGTACTTTGATTTGTTCGATGGTCTCATCCAGACCTATGTCTTTGTCTTCCTCACCTCGCTGTTCATGAAAGAGAGCATTGGTGGAGAAGAGTAAACCTCTCAAAAGCCTCTCCCCTTGGGAGAGGTGTCATCGAAGATGACGGAGAGGGCAAGGATGCTGACAAAAAGCAGAAAACACAGCGATGACCTCGCTCTGACGAAGAAGGTTCTTATCGCTGTATGGAAGCTCTGAGAAAGGCGGCCTGCCCTCTCAGGCGCATTCGCGCCAGCTCCCCCAGAGGGGGAGCCTCAAGAAGAATATTGATTTATAAAGGAGAAATAATTATGAACGGACTCGTAGCTCTGGGCGCTGGCATCGCAGCGCTGACTGGTATCGGCGGCGGCATCGGCATCGGCATTGCCACCGGCAAGGCAACGGAGGCCATCAGCCGCCAGCCGGAAGCTTCCGGTAAGATCCAGACCAACCTGCTGCTGGGTGCAGCTCTGGCCGAAGGTACTGCAATTTTCGGCTTCGTCGTTGCTCTGCTCATCATCCTGTTCCTGGGTTGATCACGGAGGCATGACGAATGCTGACTCTGAATCTGAACCTTCTGTATACAGTCGTCAACATTCTGGTTCTGTTTTTGCTGCTGCGCAAGTTCCTGTACAAGCCCGTCATGAACATCATCGCACAGCGCCAGAAGCAGGTGGATGACGCACTGAATGCCGCCGAGACCTCCAAGCAGGAGGCCGCTGCGGCCCTGAACGACGCGCAGGCAAAGCTGCGCAATGTGGACACCGAGGCTGCTGCCCGCCGCACTGCCTACGAGCAGCAGGCCGAAAAGGACAAGCAGCAGCTGCTGGCTGACGCCCAGCAGCAGGCCGACGCCATCCTGGCCGAGGGCAAAGCTGCCGCCGAGGCCGAGCGCCAGCACAAGCTGCGTCAGGCTGACGCCCAGACCACTGCACTGGCCCGCGCCATGTGCGAGAAGCTGCTGGCCCGCAACCTGAACGAGCAGGACGATGCCCGCCTGCTGGACGACCTGTTGGAGAAAGCGGGGGCTGAAAATGGCAAGTGAATTCAGCACCGAGTTCTTCTCGGCCAACCGCATCGTCAAAGCTGACCTCCGTGCCGCCCGCACCCCCCGCGAGGAGGACCTGGAGCGCATCAAGAAAGAGGTCGCGAAGCTGTACGACGCCACCGAGGTCATCCTGAACGTCACGGTGGACGACAGCCTCCTCTCCGGCTATGTGCTGCAGATCGGCGACCGCGTCTTCGATAACTCCGGCCGCCACGCCATCGACCAGATGATGGCCGACAAGCCCTCTCTGGCCACCCTCAAGACCCGCATCGAGGACTACAAGCCCGCCGCCACCAGCGAAGAGGGCGGCGTGGTCATCTCCTCCGCCGACGGCATCGTGGAAGTGGAAGGCATGGACCGCGCCGTCTACGGCGAGATCGTCACCTTCGAGAATGGCGCCAAGGGCATGGTGGAGAGCGTCGAGCCGGGCCGTCTGGGCATCATGCTCTTCGACGGCGCTGAGACCGTCGGTGTCGGCACCATGGTCACCCGCAGCGGCAAGCGTGCCGGCATCCCGGTGGGCGACGGCTTCCTTGGCCGCGTCATCGACCCGCTGGGCGAGCCCATCGACGGCAAAGGCCCCATCGAGGCTGTGGGCTACAACCCCATCGAGAAACAGGCCCCCGGCATCCTCGAGCGCCAGAGCGTGGATACGCCGCTCCACACCGGCATCCTCGCCATCGACTCCATGTTCCCCATTGGCCGCGGCCAGCGTGAGCTGATCATCGGCGACCGCCAGACCGGCAAGACCTCGATCGCCACCGATGCCATCCTAAACCAGAAGGACACCGGCGTGCTCTGCATCTACGTCGCCATCGGCCAGAAGGCTTCTTCCATCGCCCGCGTGGCCGAAGACCTGAAGAAGCACGGCGCGATGAGCTACACCACCATCGTGGCGGCTACCGCTTCCGACAGCGCCCCGCTGCAGTACATCGCACCCTACGCCGGTACGGCTCTGGCCGAGTATTTCATGGCGCAGGGCAAGAGCGTCCTCATCGTCTACGATGACCTCTCCAAGCACGCGGTGGCCTACCGTGCCATCTCCCTGCTGCTCCGCCGCTCTCCGGGCCGTGAGGCTTACCCCGGCGATGTCTTCTATCTGCACTCCCGTCTGCTGGAGCGCTCCTGCCGCATGAGCGACGCACTGGGCGGCGGCTCCATCACCGCGCTGCCCATCGTTGAGACTCAGGCAGGCGACGTGTCCGCTTACATCCCCACCAACGTCATCTCCATCACCGACGGTCAGATCTTCCTCGAGAGCGCCCTGTTCAACGCCGGCAACCGCCCGGCTGTCAACGTGGGCCTGTCCGTCTCCCGTGTCGGCGGCGCAGCCCAGACCAAGGCCATGAAGAAGGCCAACGCCAACCTGCGTATCGAGCTGGCCCAGTACAAGGATATGGAGTCCTTCGCGCAGTTCAGCTCCGATCTGGACGCCGAGACCCGCCATCAGCTCGAGCACGGCAAGGCTCTGACCGAGATGCTCAAGCAGCCGCTCTATCAGCCCAAGACCGACGCCGAGCAGGTGGTCACCCTTGTGCTGGCTTCCCACGGGATGCTGGACGAAGTGCCTCTCGCTGAGCAGCGGGCGCGCACCGCTGCCTTTGTTCGCCAGTTCCATGCAGATGTGTCCGGCACGATGGATGCCATCACGGCCACCGGCAAGCTCACTCCCGAGCAGACCGACACCATCCTGAACGCATGGAAGGCCTACGAGGGAGGCGAGAGTCATGGCGTCCAGTAAGCTGCTGAAAGAGCGCATCGAGAGCATTCAGGATACCCGCAAGATCACGAACGCGATGTATCTGATCTCTTCCTCCAAGCTGCGCAAGGCACGCAAGAACTACCAGAACGTCCTGCCCTACTTCAACCGCATGAGAGACACCATCTCCCGTGTCGTCCCCCATCTGCCCGACGAGCCGGTGCATCCGTTCTTCCACGAGCGGCAGAGAGAGGACGGCGATCTCCGCCGCGCCTATCTGGTGCTGACGGCAGACAAGGGCATGGCAGGCTCTTTCAACCAGAACGTGCTGAAGCTCCTGCTGGAAAAGGCTGAGAGGAACGACCGTTTCTATGTCATCGGTCAGGTGGGCTACCGCGCCCTCCGCAAAGACCCACGCCTGGTGCAGGAGTTCCAGTACGGCGCGACCGCCCCGTCGCTGCAGCGCGCCCGTGACATCACGGTGGACGCCATCGACGACTTCAAGTCGGGCAAACTGGATGAGATCTATCTTATCTACACCAAGATCCAGAACGCGCTCACCAGTGAGCCGGTCATGGTGCGTCTGCTGCCGCTGGACCGCGAGCATCTGCAGCCCGCCCCCAAGGGTCTGGGCGACCCCCGCAGCGAAGTCGAGCTGGTGCCGGACGCATGGACCGTGTTCGAGCAGACCGCTCCTATCTATATGCACGGCATGATCTTCGGTGCCATGACCGAGAGCTTCTGCGCTGAGCAGAGCGCCCGCATGACCGCCATGGATTCGGCCACCAAGAGCGCCAACGATATGATACGCGACTTGCAGCTGGAATATAACCGCACCCGCCAGGGCTCCATCACTCAGGAGATCACCGAGATCATCGGCGGCGCGTCTGCGGTGAAATCACAAGAATAACTTTTCCGCATAGTCTCCCCTCGCCAGGGGAGATGGCACGACGCCAGTCGTGACGGAGAGGTTGACACATCTAATAAACGAGGCAAATCTATGATACAGGGAAAAATTATTCGCGTGGCCGGCCCTGTGGTGGACGTGCAGTTCACCGCAGGCCGACTGCCTGCCCTGCAGGAAGCGCTGACCGTGACCGCAGAAGGCACCGAGCGCACGATGGAGGTGGCGCAGCACGTCAACGAATCGACGGTGCGCTGCATCATGCTCTCGGCCAGCGAAGGTCTGGGCAAGGGTATGGAAGTCACCGCCACCGGCCACGGCCTGACTGCCCCGGTGGGCGAGGCCACGCTGGGCCGTATGTTCGACCCGCTGGGCCGCCCCATCGACGGCAAGGGCTCTGTGGACGATGTGCCGCACTGGCCCATCCACCGCAAGGCCCCCAGCTTTGCAGAGCAGAAGCCCGCTACTGAGATTTTGGAAACGGGCATCAAGGTCATCGACCTGCTGGCCCCCTACGCCAAGGGCGGCAAGATCGGTCTGTTCGGCGGCGCAGGCGTCGGCAAGACCGTCCTGATCCAGGAACTTATCCACAATGTGGCCACCGAGCACGGCGGCTACTCCATCTTCACCGGCGTCGGCGAGCGCTCCCGCGAGGGCTGCGACCTCTGGGGCGAGATGAACGCCTCCGGCGTCCTGAACAAGACCGCGCTGGTCTTCGGCCAGATGAACGAGCCCCCAGGAGCCCGTATGCGGGTGGCGGAGACCGGCCTGACCATGGCCGAGTATTTCCGCGAGGAGACCCACAAGGACGTGCTGCTTTTCATCGACAACATCTTCCGTTTCGTGCAGGCCGGCTCTGAGGTCTCCGCTCTGATGGGCCGTATGCCTTCGGCTGTCGGCTATCAGCCCACGCTGGCCAACGAGCTGGGCGCTCTGCAGGAGCGTATCACCTCCACCCGCGACGGCTCCATCACCTCGGTGCAGGCCGTCTACGTCCCCGCCGATGACCTGACCGACCCCGCTCCCGCTACCACCTTCGCTCATCTGGACGCTACCACCGTCCTGAGCCGTAAAATCGTCGAGCAGGGCATCTATCCCGCTGTGGACCCGCTGGCTTCCACCTCCCGCATTCTGGAAGCCGACATCGTGGGCGAGGAGCACTACCGCGTGGCCCGCAAGGTGCAGGCAACGCTGCAGCGCTATCAGGAACTGCAGGACATCATCGCCATTCTGGGCATGGACGAGCTGGGCGAGGAAGACAAGCTCACCGTCACCCGTGCGCGTAAGCTGCAGAAGTTCCTGTCCCAGCCCTTCTCGGTGGCTGAGAACTTCACCGGCCTGCCCGGCAAATATGTGCCGCTGGCCGAGACGGTCAAGGGCTTTGCCGCCATCGTGGACGGCAAGTGCGACGACCTGCCCGAGTGGGCCTTCTTCAACGTAGGCACCCTCGACGACGCCCGCAAGAAGGCAGCGGACAAGCTGGCGGAGGAAAAAGGCGGTGAGGCCTGATGAACAGCTTCATCCTCAACATCACGGCTTCCAGCGGTGAGTTCTATCAGGGCAGCTGCGAGAGCATGGTGCTGCCCGTGAAGGACGGCGTCTACGGTGTTCAGGCCGGCCACAGCCCGGTGCTGGTGGCTATCCACATGGGGATGCTCAAGTTCACTGTGGACGGCGAGACCCGCGAGATTCTGGTCGGCGACGGCATCGCTGAGGTGACGCCCACCTTCGTGCTTCTGCTGGTGGACAGCGCCGAGCGCCCCGAGGACATCGACAAGAACCGTGCCGAGGCCGCCCGCATCCGCGCCGAAGAGCGCCTGCAGCATAAGCAGAGCATGCACGAGTATTACCAGACCAAGATCGCTCTGGACCGCGCCATGCAGCGTCTGCAGACCGCTGCCAAATACAAGCGATAAAAGAACCCTCTCTGTCATTGCTTCGCAATGCCACCTCTCCCGAAGGGCAAGGTCATGCTGCCTTTATCCAAGGCGCTGCATGAGCTCCCCCTTCGGGGGAGCTGGCGCACGAAGTGCGACTGAGAGGGTTTTTCTTTTCCCTCTTGACACCTATCTCGCAAAGTGATATGATTTTAATATCAAATCAATCACTTCCACACCCATCAAAGGAGGGAATTTCATGGAAGAAAAAGCTCTCACCGCCAAAAAAAGCGGCTTCTCGATGCTGCCGCTCTGCTTCATCGTTTTTGCGTCGGGCGCAGCGCTCTTCGTGTACGCCATCGGTCATCTGGAACGCGGGGAAAACGCCCTCGGCGGCTTCCTGCTCGTCGTCGCCATCCTCGGCTACATTGCGGGCATTATCGCCCTCCCGGGCTTCAAGGTGCTCAAGCCGCAGGAAGCGCTGGTGCTCACCCTCTTCGGCCACTATGCAGGCACCCTGCGGGAGCCGGGCTTCTACTGGGTCTGCCCCTTCTGCACCGCCGTCAACCCGGCGGCAGGCACCAAACTGAGCCAGAGCGGCGACGTGGACGGCGGCGCAAAGGCCGTCTCCCAGAGCGACGGCATGGGCAAGAAAATTTCTCTTAAAATGATGACCCTCAACAACTCCCGGCAGAAGATCAACGACTGTCTGGGCAACCCGGTGGAGATCGGCATCGCCGTCATCTGGCGCGTGACCGATACCGCAAAGGCCGTATTCAATGTGGACAACTACAAGGAGTACCTCTCCCTCCAGTGCGACAGCGCCCTGCGGAACGTGGTGCGGGTGTACCCCTACGATGTGGCCCCCAACGTGGACACCACCGGAGACGGCGTGGCCGACGAGGGCAGCCTGCGGGGCTCCTCGGAGGTGGTGGCGGCCCGCATCCGGGACGAGATCCAGAAAAACGTGGCTGAGGCAGGCATCGAGGTGGTGGAGGCCCGGATCACCTATCTGGCCTATGCGCCGGAGATCGCCGCAGTGATGCTCCAGCGCCAGCAGGCCAGCGCCATTATCGACGCCCGCAAGATGATCGTGGACGGCGCCGTGGGCATGGTGGAGATGGCACTGGACCGGCTGAGCGAAAACAACGTGGTGGAGTTGGATGACGAACGGAAAGCGGCCATGGTCTCCAACCTGCTGGTGGTGCTCTGCGGCAACCGGGACGCGCAGCCCATCGTGAACAGCGGCAGCCTGTACTGATGGCAGAACCCAAAAAGCAGATTCCCCTGCGCCTGAACGCAAAGCTCTACGAGGCCCTTGCCGCATGGGCTGAGGACGATTTCCGCTCGGTGAACGGGCAGATCGAGTATCTCCTCACCGAGTGTGTGCGTCAGCGCAAAAAGAACGGCCGGTACGTCTCCGATCAGATCGACCTGCCGCCGGAGCTGGATATTGAATGACCCTGCTCCCCTCCGGGGGCAGGCCTTGCAAAAACGCCGATGGTATATCGGCAGGGAGGATAACTATGACAGTAGGTATGGTACCCGGGGCAAGCATCGCCGGCATGGTGTTTTCGCTTGTCGTCTCCTTCGCACTTCCCATAGGCCTCTTTGTTTACGCAAAGAAGAAGCTGGGTGCGAAGACTGCACCGTTCTTTATCGGGTGCGGCGTTTTCTTCGTGATGGTGCTGATGCTGGAAGCTGCCATCCATCGCATCGTGTTCCAGCTGGCCGGAGAAGCGCTGACCGGAAGCGTGATCCTATACGCAGTCTATGGCGGCCTGATGGCAGCTCTTTTTGAAGAGACCGGTCGTTACATCGCCATGAGGTTTCTGGTGAAGCCGCTGGATTTTCCGAATGCCTTTATGTATGGTGCCGGACACGGCGGCGTGGAGGCAATGCTTCTGTGCGGCGTGACATCTATCAACAACATCGCAAGTGCCGTGATGATAAATTCCGGCACCATGTCTGCACAGCTGGCGACTCTTGACGCAGAGAAGGCGGCAGACACGGCAGCGGCTCTTTCGGCGCTGTGGACGACACCGAGCCTGACGTTTTTTGCAGGCGGCGTAGAGCGGATCATTGCGGTGGTGCTCCATCTGAGCCTGTCGATTTTGGTGTTCCAGTCCATCCGCAAAAAGGCCCCCATGGAGCTGGTGCGGGCCTACCTGTTCCACTTTGTCATCGACTCGCTGTCCGTTCTGCTCAGCGCAGTGGCATCTGTCTGGGTGGTGGAGCTTGTCGCCGCACTCTTGACCGGAGGGGCTGTCCTGATGGCAAGGTATGCCTGTATGGAAGAGTGAACGCGCGGAAATATTCTTGATATATAGTATATAAAAGTCCCCTCTTCGTCATTGGAGCAAGAACCGTGACGAAGAGGGGACTTTCGCTTTCTGTTACTTTTTCTCGTGGTCGGCCCAGCCGCTGGACTGGATGACTTCGCCGTCCGGGGTACACCAGAGGGCTTCCACACCGTCGAGGGATTCGATGAGCTTCTGGCCATCCTCAAGGGACATACAGAACAGGCCGGTGGTGAGGCAGTCGGCTGCGCCGGAGTCGGGGGAGAGGACGCTCACGCTGTCGAAATAACGGGCGGGCCAGAGGGTATCCGGGTCGATGAGGTGGTGGTAGCGCACGCCGTCCACGACGTAATAGCGCTGGTAGTTGCCGCTGGTGACGAGAGCCATATCACTCATGTTGACACCGGAGACGTAGGAAGAGCTGGCAGTGTAGACGTCCGAGGCGTTCCACGGGTTCTCCACGCCGCCCGACCACTGGGAGCCGTCGGGCTTTGTGCCGATGGCGCGGAGGTTGCCGCCCACGCTGATGAGGGCGCTTTTCAGGCCCCGGGCCTCAGCGGCCTGTGCCACCATCTCCACGGCGTAGCCCTTGCCCACACTGCCCACGTCGAGGGACATATCCGGGTCGGAGAGATAGACGGTCCTGGCATTTTCGTCGATGACGAGGTTGGAGATGTCGCAGTGCCGGGCGGCGGCATCCAGCGCCTCCTGTTCGGGCAGCTTGTTGTCCGCCTCGTTCGTGTTGGCTTCGGCGGCCTCGCGGTAGTCGTGCCAGATGCGGAGGACGCTGCCCATGGCGATGTTCAGCTTGCCGTTTGTGGTGTCGTACATCTGCCGGGCCAGTTCCAGCATCCCGAGGATCTTATCATCCACCTGAACGGGGGCGACGCCGGCGTTGTCGTTGATGGTCTTGACATTCACCACGCCGTCATAATCGTTGTAGATGTCGTAGAGACGGTGGTATTCCAGCAAGTCGGCGTGGAGGGCGTCCATCTGACGGGTGAACTCCTCCTCGCTGTCGCAGTAGGCGATGACCTGCGTGACAGTGTCGAAGGCATCATAGAAGATGGTGCTGTACCGCTGGGCGTCGGCGCTCACGCCCGAAGAGGCGGGCTTCTGGGCCGAGCCGCAGGCGGTGAGGACGCCGAGGCAGAGCGCCCCGGTCAGCAGAGCGGAAACGAAACGCTTGATGCTCATGCCTGCTCCTTTGCCGCAGCGGTGAAGGAGACATGCTCTTCCGACAGGTGGGCCAGCAGGTCGCCGAAGACCCAGTTCTTGTTGGACGGGGTGACCACGGCCTTGAGGGGGATGTTCACCTGTGCCTGCTTCATGAGGTCCAGCAGGGTGTCGAGGTCCTTTTCCCTGAAGTTCGCCAGAATCAGTGCGGGAGGGTAAGCGCCCGGTTCCAGCACGAGGGTGCGGGAGGCTTTCGTCTCTACCTCGCCCAGCAGCTGGGCGACGGTCTTGCCCGCGTCGGCAGGGGAGACGGGAAGCAGCTTCATGCCGAAGGCGGGAGCCATCCCCTCGAGGATGCCCCGGTCGGCGGCGGACAGGCTCCAGCCCAGCGCCAGCGGGACGCCGGCGTTCTGGTTGCGTGCGATATGTGCTTTCATAGTGTGAACCTCTTTCTTTCTTTCAGAGTGAAGTTTTTTGTAAATATACTATAGTATAGCACAGATAACAGGAAAAGAAAACGACCTGGAAAAGGTGAATAGAAAAGAATGAAGAATCCTTGACAGAAATACAGTGAGGTGGGAAAATGAGAAAAAGCTCTACAAATTTATGAGAGGATGGTATGAATGTTCTTTAATAAACTATGGTCAAGAAAATTTCTAACAGTAGGAAGCTTCCTGTTCTTGGTAATGGCATTTTTCCTGACTGGTTGCAGTGGTAGCGGCAGCGGAGGTGGAAACGCTAACTCCGTAACGATAGAACCGATTGCAGGAAGTCTTGTTCAGCAAAAAATGGCGGGAATCGAGTACTATTCAATTCAAAAGGACTTTAATGTTTGGAACGATACGAGCTACGGTATTACATTAAGTGACAGCGTAACAAATCAGCAGTATCAACAGTGGTATGGACAATATATCAGCACAGGAAATGAGAACTATCTCAAAATGCTGATAAGCAAAAGTGTTACAGCAAAAGTGGGAAATAAAATCTGTTCGTGTATTGTTATAACAGAAAAGGGCGAACGGACCACGATACCGTCAGGACAGAGTACAAAAATAACGGTCGTGACATATGGACCGACGGATGAAAGTACGCTTGAAATCTATTATAAGGGTGGATTTCAGACGAAGATTCAATATGGCGAAGGCGCAGAAGATTTAGATACAGATTATACGACCACTGGTCATTTAGGAGACACTATTCAGTTAATGGGCAAACAGACCCTGTATGGCGTGGAGACTTCCGATTCTCATAAATCGTCTTCTGTTTCCGGGAATACTTTGGTCTGCGCGTTGAATCTGAACTGCACCGCCAAGAACGGCAACAGTGTTCAGGATGGTGATTTTGAAGTTAAAGTCACCAAGAAGTCGGACGGAAAGACTACCACCTATTATGCTGGCAACACGGATAGTACGGGCAATCTCCACCTCTCCCACCAGACCGCCTATCTCGCCGAGGATGCATCCTTTGCGACCGAACTGACACTGACTGCAACCAGCAGCTTTGCGGATGGCGATACCATTGAGGTCAAGTACTGGCCCAGCTCCGCTTACCGCCGTGCATACTGCAGCTGGAAGATTACTGTCTATGAGAAGGACGGCGCTCTTTCCCTCAAGTAATCAGTTCTGAAATGGCTGAGTGAAGTTATTCAACTGCTTGCCCTGATTGGCGGAGCAGTTTTTGTGACCTTTCAGATTACATGGACGATTTCCAACGGCAAAAAGAAATGACCGCCTCTGCCCTCAGAAAGCAAGCGGTCATTCTTTTTGACTTAACGCCGGAAGAGCGCTGACCATTTGTGGGACAGTGCCTTCTTTATTTGTAGTATAATCGTTTCAGCGTGAATTGTCAACGCTGAAAGCGTAACTTAGTTCATCTTCTTGCCGAAGAACTCCACTTCCTTACAGATGAAGCCCATCAGCTCATCGAACTGGTCGGGGGTCAGGCTCTGTGCGCCGTCACACTTGGCCTTGGCGGGGTCGTTGTGGACTTCGATCATCAGGCCGTCGGCACCGGCGGCGACAGCGGCCTTGGCCAGCTGAGGCACCATCCATGCGTGGCCGCAGGCGTGGCTGGGGTCTACGATGACGGGCAGGTGGGTCATCTTATGAAGCATGACCACGCCGGCGAGGTCGAGGGTGTTGCGCATACTGGTCTCAAAGGTGCGGATGCCGCGCTCGCAGAGGATGACGTTCTCGTTGCCCTCGGCCATGATGTACTCGGCGCTCATGACGAACTCCTCGAGGGTGTTGGCGAGGCCGCGCTTGAGCAGGACAGGTTTTTTCTGACGGCCTACAGCCTTGAGCAGTTCGAAGTTCTGCATATTGCGGGCACCCACCTGGATGAGGTCTACATTCTCGAAGAGGGGCAGATGCTCGGTGTTCATGATCTCGGTGACGATGGGGGAGCCGGTGGCACGGCGGGCCAGCTTGAGCAGGTCGAGACCCTCGCTGCGCATCCCCTGAAAGGAGTAGGGGGAAGTGCGGGGCTTGAACGCACCGCCGCGCAGCAGGGAAGCACCGGCTGCCTTGACGCGCTGGGCGCAGTAGGTGATCTGCTCCTCGCTCTCGATGCTGCAGGGGCCGGCGATGACGGCAAAGCTGCCGCCGCCGATCTTCACGCCCTCCACGTCGATGACGCTGTCGTCCGGGTGGAACTTGCGGTTGGCCTTCTTGTAGGGCTCCGACACGCGGCGGCAGGTCTCGACCACGGGGTTTGCCAGCACCCAGCTCTCCGCGATGGCCTTGGTGTCGCCGATGAGGCCGAGGATGTGGGTGTCGCTGCCCTTGGAGTCGTTGATCTGCAGGCCCATGCCTTCCAGCTCGGTGCAGAATTCATGGACTTTCTCTTTGGGGGCGTCCTGTTTGAGTACGATGATCATGGCGGGTTCTCCTTTTCCTGTTCTGGTACGGCAGGGGAGATGAGGCTGCCTTGCCGTTGATGGTTCCGTATTGCAAACTTCAGTATCGTGAAGTGATTGAGCATGGACATAGCATAGCACTTCAGTTTCATGAAGTCAATAGCCTTTCCGAAATTTTTTGAATTTTGGGAGAGAAAGTGGTAGAATAAATCTAGACTCAACCTCTCAGTCTCGCTTCGCTCGACAAGGCCGGGTTGCGGCACCCAGCATCCGCAGCACTTCGTTTGCGTCTTGCTGGCCGCTGCCCCAACAGCGACTCCCTGTTTCCGCCACTGGCGGCGGTCGTCGTTGTTGCCCCTATCGAGGGGAGCCTCTGGCGAAGAGGAGAAGTTTTCCGCTATGCCAAGGCCTCCCCTCGGTAGGGGAGGTGGCACGCCGTCAGGCGTGACGGAGAGGTTAATATAATAATAGAGGTCTTACATATGGGCAAAGAAGCAAAAACCAACGCCATGCGCATTCTGGAGCGGGCCAAAGTGGCCTACACCGCGCATGAATATCCCCACGAAGAGGGCGTGGCTGTGGACGGCGTGACTGTCGCCGCCAGCATCGGCGAAGACCCTGCCTGCGTCTACAAGACGCTGGTGACGCAGGGGAACAGCAAGAACTACTTCGTCTTCGTCATCCCGGTGGCGGCAGAGCTGGATCTGAAAGCCGCCGCCCGCAGCGTGGGCGAAAAGAGCGTGGCGATGATACACGTCGCTGACATCAACAAAGTCACCGGCTATGTCCGGGGCGGCTGCAGCCCGGTGGGCATGAAAAAGCAGTACACCACCGTCTTCGATGAGAGCGTGCTGAGCCAGCCGAAGGTCTACGTTTCCGGCGGGCGCATCGGTACGCAGGTCTGCTGTGTGCCGGCTGACCTCATCAAGGCCGCACGGGCAACTACGGCAAAGATCATCTTCTGAAAGCCTGGTGCGATAAACCCACCGCGCAGCGATAAGCAGACGTTTGGTCAGAGAGATATTAGCGCTGTGCAGAGGCTTTGTCTTTCGCATCCCTGCCCTCTCAGGCGCTTCGCGCCAGTTCTCCCAAGGGGAGAGCCTTTAGGAGGATATTTATTATAAAAAGATTTTCTGAGAAGTCGTACTTAAAAAGAAAAACAGTGTCGAAACTGCACAAAATTTTTGAAAGTTTTTTGACAGCAAGGAACACAAGGGAAAATTTGTCCGAACGCTCTTTGCAAAGGCGTTTTTTTGCCGTATACTGTAGTCAGACGGCGGACGGAAGAGCGCATGAACTCTTTTTCAGCCGGAGAAGAACAGCGTGGACAACGAGGTTTGCGGAGGATGAGCAGAATGCGAAATGAGCTGCTGGGTACCATGTGCCGTCCCGGTACGGGAATGCATCAGGGGCTCCGTGTAACCTGCTGCGGGTCCAGTCTGTCCAGAATGAAATAAAAGGCCGTGGTGTAAGTGCATCACAGCCTTTTTTGTTTTTCGTCGCGGGAGATAGAGAAAGAGAGGTTGGATACAGATGATTCGTAAAGTGGCAGTCATTATGGGTTCGGACAGCGACTGGCCGGTGGTGAAAGGTGCCTGCGCCCAGCTCAAGGCGCTGGACATCCCCTTTGAGGCACATATCCTGTCGGCCCACCGCACCCCTGCCGAGGCAGCGGAGTTTGCCAAGAATGCCAGGGCCAACGGCTTCGGCGTCATCCTCTGCGCAGCAGGCATGGCGGCCCATCTGGCCGGTGCTTTTGCCGCAAACACCACCCTGCCGGTCATCGGCATCCCGATGAAGGGCGGCGCGATGGACGGCCTGGACGCTCTGCTGGCCACCGTCCAGATGCCCAGCGGCATCCCGGTGGCCACAGTGGCCCTGAACGGCGCGAAGAACGCCGCCTGGCTGGCTGCTGAGATCCTGGCCCTCGGCGATGAGGCGCTGGCTGCGAAGCTGGATGCGGAGCGCGCCGCCATGGCCCGGCAGATCGCGGCCAAGGAAGAAAAACTGCAGAAAGAGATCGAGGAACTGTAATGTCTGATTTTGCATACCCGCTTCACGAAGAGTGCGGCGTTTTCGGCATCTATGACCGTGCCGGCACCGAGGACGTGGCCGCTGCCGCCTACTCGGCCCTGTACGCGCTGCAGCATCGCGGACAGGAGAGCTGCGGCATCGCCGTGAACGACGACGGCGTCATCAACGGCCACCGGGACCTCGGCCTTGTCAATGAGGTGTTCACCCCGGCGGTGCTGGGCTCGCTGGCAAAGCCCACGGCCCACATGGCCACCGGCCATGTCCGCTACGCCACCTCCGGCAGCCGCGTCCGGGCCAATGCCCAGCCCATGATCGTCCGGCATGGCCGGGGCACCATGGCCCTCTGCCACAACGGCAATCTGACCAACGCTCTGGAGCTGCGCCGCCAGCTGGAAAACGAGGGTGCCATCTTCCATGGCTCCTCCGATACCGAGGTCATCTGCTACCTCGTCACCCGCAACCGCCTGCGGATGGGCAGCATCGAGATCGCCATCAGCAAGACGATGGACGTTCTCGAAGGCGCTTACAGCCTCGTGGTCATGTCGGCCACTAAGCTTATCGCGGTCCGTGACCCCCGCGGTTATCGCCCTCTCTGCATCGGAACCCTGCCGGGCGGCGGCTACGTCTTTGCCAGCGAGAGCTGCGCGCTGGACGCCGTGGGCGCGACCCTGCTGCGGGACGTGGAGCCCGGCGAGATCGTCATCACCGACACCAAGACCGGTGAGCTGCGCTCCATCAAAGACCACTGCGGCCGTCCCGACCGCCAGATGTGCGTCTTCGAGTTCATCTATTTCGCCCGCCCCGACAGCATCATCGAGGGCAGCTCGGTGCATGAGGCCCGCAAGCAGGCTGGCCGCTTTCTGGCCCAGGAGCACCCCATGGAGGCCGATGTGGTCATCGGTGTGCCGGACTCCGGCCTCGACGCCGCCCTTGGCTACTCTCAGGAGAGCGGCATCCCCTACGGCATCGGCTTTATTAAAAATAAGTACATCGGCCGCACCTTCATCCAGGGCAGCCAGAAGCAGCGCGAGAACAGCGTCCGCATCAAGCTGAACGCCGTGACCAGTACCGTCAAGGGCAAGCGGGTCGTGCTGGTGGATGACTCCATCGTGCGCGGCACCACCTCTGCCCGCATCATCAAGCTGCTGCGGGACGCCGGAGCAAAGGAAGTCCACTTCCGCGTTTCGGCACCCCCCTTCAAATATCCCTGCTACTTCGGCACCGACATCCCCGACCAGAAGCTTCTGGTCGCTACCGGCCGCACGGTGGACCAGATCAACGAGATCATTGGTGCCGACACGCTGGGCTACCTCTCCACGGAGCACGTCGTCCAGCTGGCCCAGAACGCCAACTGCGGCTTCTGCACCGCCTGCTTCACCGGCAAATACGCGGTGAAGCCGGAAGAGGTGCTTTCCACCGATATTCATGAACGCCACCTGAATGACCGTCCCAAGGGCGAGAAAAAGTTAGGAGAGTAACAATGGAAAAGAGCTATTCGGAAAGCTATGCAGCCGCAGGTGTGGACATCACCGCCGGCTATCGTTCGGTCGAACTCATGAAGCAGTATGTGGCCCGCACCATGAACGAGCACTGCATCGGTGGTCTGGGCGGCTTCGGCGGCCTGTTTGAGCTGGACTGCACCGGCTACAAGCACCCCGTCCTCATCTCCGGCACCGACGGCGTCGGCACCAAGCTGAAGATCGCCATGATCATGGACAAGCACGACACCATCGGCATCGACTGCGTGGCCATGTGCGTCAACGACGTCATCTGCGCCGGTGCAAAACCGCTGGTCTTCCTCGACTACATCGCCTGCGGCCGCAACATCCCCGAGAAGATCGCCGAGATCGTCAAGGGCGTGTCCGAGGGCTGCGTCCAGGCTGACTGCTCTCTGGTGGGCGGCGAGACCGCTGAGCACCCGGGCATGATGCCGGAGGACGAGTACGATCTGGCCGGCTTCACCGTGGGCGTTGTGGACAAGGAAAAGATCCTCAATAACGAGACAATGAAGCCCGGCGATGTCATCATCGCCCTGCCCTCCACCGGCGTCCACTCCAACGGCTTCTCGCTGGTGCGAAAAATTTTTGACATCGACGGCGACCCCGCCGTCCTGAAGACGGCCCCCGCAGAGCTGGGCGGCAAGACCCTCGGCGAGGCCCTGCTGGCCCCCACCAAGATCTACGTCAAGCCTGTGCTGAAGGTGCTGGAAGAAGTGGACGTCAAGGGCATCTCTCACATCACCGGCGGCGGCTTCTACGAGAATATCCCGCGCAGCCTGAAGAAGGGCTGCTGCGCCCGCATCAAGAAGGAGGACGTCCGCACCCCGGCCCTCTTCCACCTGATGCAGAAGACCGGCAGCATCTCTGAGCACGATATGTTCAACACCTTCAATATGGGCGTCGGCATGGTGCTGACCGTCCCCGCTGAGCAGGCCGACAAGGCACTGGAGATCCTCCATGCCAACGGCGAGCCGGAGGCTTACCGTCTGGGCGTCATCGCAGAAGGTGAGGGTGTCGAGCTGTGCTGAACATTGCAGTGTTAGTGTCCGGCGGCGGCACCAATTTGCAGGCGCTGCTGGACAGCGAGGCCCGGGGCGAGAACCCCAGCGGCAAGATCAGGCTTGTCGTGGCCTCCAAACCCGGCGTCTACGCGCTGGAACGCGCCGCCAAGGCGGGCGTCGAGGGTGTGGTGGTCCGCCGGAAGGATTACGCTTCCAGTGAGGATTTTGACGCCGCACTGCTGAAAACGCTGAAAGAACATCACATTGACCTTGTGGTCCTGGCGGGCTTTTTGTCCGTGTTAGGCCCCAGCGTCATCGAGGCCTATCCCCGCCGCATCCTGAATATCCACCCCGCCCTCATCCCGTCCTTCTGCGGGCCGGGAATGTACGGCCTGCGCCCCCACGAGGCCGCGCTGGCCCGGGGCTGCAAGGTGACGGGCGCTACCGTCCACTTCGTCAATGAGGAGTGCGACGGCGGGCCTATCCTGCTGCAGAAGGCTGTGGACATCCTGCCCGGCGACACCCCTGAGGTGCTGCAGAAGCGTGTGATGGAGCAGGCTGAATGGAAGCTGCTGCCGAAGGCTGTGGCAATGGTGTGCAGCGGAGAGATAAAGTAAAGGACAGCAGGGCGTTGTTTCAGCCTCTCCCTTTGGGAGAGGTGGCACGGCGTCAGCCGTGACGGAGAGGGCAAGGACGCTGCCCGACGTAAACGGGCTTGCCCTCTCAGGCGCTTCGCGCCAACTCCCCCAAAGGGGGAGCCAAAAGCGCTCTTGATAAAGGAGAATAACAATGGAGAAAATCAACCTGAACGAATATCTGGCCGCGAACGAGTACCCCGGCCGCGGCATCGCCGTGGCAAAGGCCCCGGATGGCCGTCAGATGTTCATCGGCTATTTCATCATGGGCCGCAGCGAGAACAGCCGCAACCGCGTCTTCGACCCGGTGCCGGAGCGCGGCGGCATCTGCACCATGGCTGCCGACCCGGCCAAGCTCGAGGACCCCAGCCTCATCATCTATAACCCCGTGCTGACCCTCGGCAAGACCCACATCGTCACCAACGGCGACCAGACCGACACCATCTTTGACGAGATGAGCCGGGGCAAGAGTTTCGCCGACGCTCTGCGCACCCGCACCTTTGAGCCGGACGAGCCCAACTACACCCCCCGCATCTCCGCTGTGGTGTACGCAGACGGCAGCTACCAGATAAGCATCCTCAAGTCTGCCGACGGCAACGGCGAGAGCGTCCAGCGCTATTTCTTCGACTACCCCCAGCCCGTGGCCGGTGAGGGCCGCTTCATCAGCACCTACAAGCACAACGGCAGCCCCATCCCCAGCTTTGAGGGGGAGCCGCTCCGCTTCGCCTGCCCCCGCACCATCGGCGATTTCGCCCACGGCCTGTGGCAGAACCTGAACCCCGACAACAAGGTCAGCCTCTTCGCCCGGGTCATCGACCTAGAGACCGGCGAGAGCGGCGACCTGATCTTCAACAAATACGACGCTGTGTGCAGCGACCTCGACGACCCCGAGGAGCCGGAGCTGCTGCCCGAAGAGCTGGAACTGCTCAAAAAGCTCGACGCCGAGGAAGAATAACCTAAGACACAAGGAGGATGCACCAATGAATGAACTCGCACTGAAGTACGGCTGCAACCCCAACCAGAAGCCCAGCCGCATCTATATGGAGGATGGCTCTGACCTGCCCGTCACCGTCCTGAACGGCAAGCCCGGCTACATCAATTTTCTGGATGCCCTGAACTCCATCCAGCTGGTCAAGGAGCTGAAGGAGGCCTGCGGCCTGCCCGCTGCCGCTTCTTTCAAGCACGTCTCCCCGGCGGGTGCCGCCCTGGGCCTGCCTCTGAGCGAGGTGGAGCGGAAGATGTACCACATCGCCCCGGACATGGAGCTTTCGCCGCTGGCCTGCGCTTATGCCCGCGCCCGCGGTGCGGACCGGATGTCCTCCTTCGGCGACTGGATCGCTCTCTCCGACGTCTGCGATGTGCCGACTGCAAAGCTCATCCAGCACGAAGTGTCTGACGGCATCATCGCCCCGGGCTATGAGCCGGAGGCACTGACCATCCTCGCCGGAAAGAAGAAGGGCAATTACAACGTGGTCGCCATCGACCCGGCCTACAAGCCGAACCCCGTGGAGCACAAGCAGGTCTACGGCATCACCTTCGAGCAGGGCCGCAACGAGCTGGCCATCAACGCCGACACCATGCTGACCAACTGGGTCACCGAGAACAAGACCGTGACCGAGGAGCAGAAGCGCGACCTCATCATTGCCCTCATCACCCTGAAATACACCCAGTCCAACAGCGTCTGCTACACCGCAGGCGGCCAGACCATCGGCGTGGGCGCCGGCCAGCAGAGCCGTATCCACTGCACCCGTCTGGCAGGCCAGAAGGCCGACAACTGGCAGCTGCGCCATATGCCGAAGGTGCTGGAGCTGCCCTTCCGCGACGATGTGGCAAAGCCCAACCGCGACAACGCCATTGATGTTTACATCGGCGACACTCCCGAGGACGTCATCGGCGACGACGTCTGGGCCGAGACCTTCACCCGTCAGCCCGAGCCGCTGACCGCTGAGGAAAAGAAAGAGTACCTGAGCCATGTCACCGGCGTCTGCTTCGGCTCGGATGCGTTCTTCCCCTTCGGCGACAACATTGAGCGCGCACGCCGTTCCGGCGTGACGGCCATCGTCCAGCCCGGCGGCTCCATCCGCGACCAGCAGGTCATCGACACCTGCAACAAGTACGGCATCGCAATGGCATTCTGCGGCATCCGGCTGTTCCATCACTAAGGGGGCATAAAAATGGCAAAAAAAATTCTGGTCGTTGGCGGCGGCGGACGCGAGCACGCCATCATCAAGGCATTGAAGAAGAGCCCCGACTGCGGCGAAGTCTGGTGTGCGCCCGGCAACGGCGGCATCGGCTATGACGCCCACTGCGTCAACATCAAGGCCACCGATGTGGAAACGATGGTCGGCTTTGCGGAGACGGAAAAGTTCGACTACGTCGTGGTGGCTCAGGACGACCCGCTGGCACTGGGCATGGTGGATGCGCTGGCGGCAGTCGGCATCCCGGCCTTCGGCCCGGACAAGGCCGCTGCCCGCATCGAGGCGTCCAAGGTCTTCTCGAAAGACCTCATGAAGAAGTACGGCATCCCCACCGCAAAGTATGAGACCTTCGACGACCCCGCCAAGGTCATGGAATACATCAAGGCTGAGGGCAAATACCCGGTGGTCATCAAGGCCGACGGCCTTGCGCTGGGCAAGGGCGTGCTCATCTGCGAGAACGAAGAGCAGGCCGCCGAGGGCGTCAAGGAAATCATGCTGGACAAGAAGTTCGGCGCTTCCGGCAACCACGTCGTGGTGGAAGAGTTCCTCACCGGCCCCGAGGTCAGCGTGCTGAGCTTCACCGACGGCAAGGTGGTCAAGCCCATGGTCTCCTCCATGGACCACAAGCGCGCCAACGACCACGACACCGGCCTGAACACCGGCGGCATGGGTACCGTCGCGCCGAACCCCTATTACACTCCGGCCATCGCCGCCGAGTGCATGGAGAAAATCTTCCTGCCCACCATCAAGGCCATGAACGCCGAGGGCTGCCCCTTCAAGGGCTGCCTCTACTTCGGCCTGATGCTCACCCCGGACGGCCCGAAGGTCATCGAGTACAACTGCCGCTTCGGCGACCCTGAGACTCAGGTGGTGCTGCCTCTGCTGGAAAGCGATCTGCTCAAGGTCATGACCGCCTGCACCGAAGGAACGCTGGCCGACACCGAGGTCAGGTTCTCCGACGGCGCTGCCGCCTGCGTCATCCTCGCTTCCGGCGGCTACCCGGTGGCCTACGAGAAGGGCAAGCCCATCACCGGTCTGGTGGACGGCCAGCTGCCCGATGAGCCGGACGTCACGGTCTACCACTCCGGCACGGCCATCACCGAGGACGGCCAGCTCGTCACCAACGGCGGCCGTGTGCTGGGTGTGACGGCCACCGCGCCCGGCCTGCCCCGCGCCATCTCCATCGCCTACGAGGCGGCGGAGCACATCCACTTCGACAAGCTGCACAAGCGCACCGACATCGGGATGCGGGCGCTGAAAGCGCTGGCAGAGAAGCAGTAAATGAAGCTCTGAAGGCTCTCCCTTTGGGAGAGCTGTCACCGAAGGTGACTGAGAGGGCAAGGATGCTGACAAAGATGCGCAGGCACGGCGATAGCATCGCGCTGACGAAGGGCCTGCTTATCACTGTGCGGCGGCTTTGCCGCACCGGGCCTGCCCTCTCCGTCATTGCTTCGCAATGCCACCTCTCCCAAGGGGAGAGGCTTTGGCAGGCCGGGAAGCTCTGAGCTGACTGCTGAAAGCATATATGCCGCAAAATACAGTGCGCTGTTGTCAAGAAAAGCGGCTTCTGAACAATAATACTTGTTAAGATGTCGTGAATTTGGACAGCGGAGCACTTCTGTTTCTGGTAAAATAAAACTCCTCTCAGGCTGTGCGGCCTGACCGGCACGCCAGCGGCTCCCCCTTTGGGGGAGCTGTCACCGAAGGTGACTGAGAGGGCTGACAACAAGGGGGATTTTCCAATGGTATATCGTATCTATGTTGAAAAGAAACCCGGCTTCGACGGCGAGGCCCAGAGCCTGCGCAATGAGCTCGTCTCTCTGCTGGGCATCAAGGAGCTGAACGGCCTGCGTCTGCTCAACCGCTACGACGTGGAGGGCATCGACGAGGCGCTGTTCGAGCAGTGCGTCCCCACCGTGTTCAGTGAGCCGCCGGTGGATAACACCTACGCAGAGCTGCCTGTCTCCGACGGCGTGTCTTTCGCCGTGGAGTATCTGCCCGGCCAGTTCGACCAGCGCGCCGACTCTGCCGCCGAGTGCATCCAGCTCATCAGCCAGGGCGACCGCCCGCTGGTGCGCTCTGCCCGCGTCTACCTGCTGGAAGGCACCCTGACCGATGAGCAGGTGGCTGAGATCAAGAAATACGTCATCAACCCGGTGGAGGCCCGCGAGGCTTCGCTGGACACCAAGGCTACCCTGAAGATGGAGTATCCCATCCCCACCGAAGTGGAGGTGCTGGACGGCTTCAACGAGCTGGATGAGGCAGGCCTGAAAAAGTTCATCGACGAGAAGGGCCTCGCCATGGACCTGGGCGACATCAAGTTCTGCCAGGAGTATTTCCGCTCGGAGAAGCGCGACCCGACCATCACCGAGATCAAGATGATCGACACCTACTGGTCGGACCACTGCCGCCACACCACCTTCGGGACCATTCTGGACGACGTCCGGATCGACGATGCCGTGGTGCAGGAGGCCTTCGACCGCTACATGGCCATGCGCGCCGACCTTGGCCGCGAGAACAAGCCCCGCTGCATGATGGACCTGGCTACCATCGGTGCCAAGGAACTGAAAAAGCAGGGCATCCTGAAGAACCTCGACGAGTCTGAGGAGATCAACGCCTGCACCGTGAAGATCAAGTGCGACGTCAACGGCAAGGATGAGGACTGGCTGTTCCTCTTCAAGAACGAGACTCACAACCACCCGACGGAGATCGAGCCCTTCGGCGGCGCTGCCACCTGCATCGGCGGTGCGATCCGCGACCCGCTGTCCGGCCGCAGCTACGTCTATCAGGCCATGCGCGTCACCGGCGCAGGCGACCCCCTCAAGCCCGTCAGTGAGACCCTGCCCGGCAAGCTGCCCCAGCGCAAGCTGGTGACCACCGCTGCCGCCGGTTATTCCTCCTACGGCAACCAGATCGGCCTTGCCACCGGTCAGGTGGATGAGATCTATCACCCCGGCTATGTGGCAAAGCGGATGGAGATCGGCGCTGTTGTGGGCGCGACGCCCGCCTCCCACGTCCGCCGCGAATGCCCCGCTCCCGGCGACGTCATCGTCCTGCTGGGCGGCCGCACCGGCCGCGACGGCATCGGCGGTGCCACCGGTTCCTCCAAGGCCCACAAGCTGGACAGCCTCGAGCACTGCGGTGCTGAGGTCCAGAAGGGCAACGCCCCCATCGAGCGCAAGCTGCAGCGCCTGTTCCGCCGCGAGGACGCCTGCAAGATGATCAAGCGCTGCAACGACTTCGGCGCCGGCGGCGTCTCTGTCGCCATCGGCGAGCTGGCCGACGGCCTGTATATCGACTTGAACAAGGTCACCAAGAAGTATGACGGCCTTGACGGCACCGAGCTGGCCATCAGCGAGAGCCAGGAGCGTATGGCTGTGGCTCTGGCCCCGGAGGACGTAGACAAGTTCATCGCCATCGCCACCGAGGAGAACCTTGAGGCCACCCCCGTGGCAAAGGTCACCGAGGAAAAGCGCCTGAACATGGTGTGGAACGGCAAGTCCATCGTCAACATCAGCCGCGAGTTCCTGAACTCCAACGGCGCTGAGAAGCACCAGAACGTCCACATCGAGAAGGGGACTGTCTGGCAGCCCCAGTGGGCCGGCGTGACCTTTGAGCAGAAGATGAAGAACATGGTGGGCGATTTGAACGTCTGCAGCAAGAAGGGCCTTTCTGAGCGGTTCGACTCCACCATCGGCGCGGCCACCGTGCTGATGCCCTTCGGCGGCGCATGCCAGCTGACCCCCCAGAACGCCATGGTCGCAAAGCTGCCCGTGGACGGCGAGACCAACACCTGCTCCGGCATGGCATGGGGCTACAACCCCTACCTCATGAGCGCCAACCAGTATGTGGGCGCACGGATGGCCGTCGTCGAGAGTGTGACCAAGCTGGTGGCCTCCGGCTTCCGCTATGAGGACGCCTACCTGACCTTCCAGGAGTACTTCGAGCGCCTTGGCACTTCCCCGGAGCGCTGGGGCAAGCCGCTGGCCGCTCTGCTGGGCGCACTGGACGCGCAGATCGGCCTCGGCATCGCCGCTATCGGCGGTAAGGACAGCATGTCCGGCTCCTTCGAGCAGCTGGATGTACCTCCCACGCTGGTGTCCTTCGCCACCGCCATCGGCAAGGCCGGCCGCGTCGTCTCCACCGAGTTCAAGAAGCCTGAGAGCACCGTCGTCCTCATCCGGCCCATCCTGGACCCCGTCACCGGCTGCCCCAACTTCTTCTCCCTGAAGGCCAACTATAAGAAAGTTGAGCAGATGATGGAAGATGGCATGGTGGCCGCTGCTTCCTCTGTGGGCTATGGCGGTCTGGCCGAGGCTCTCTTCAAGATGGGTCTGGGCAACCGCATCGGCTTCAAGATGATGAACAACATGACCACCCACGATATGTTTAAGCCCATGTATGGCTCCATCGTGCTGGAGATGGTCTCTGACGCCCCGGCCGGTGAGCTGCTGGGCGAGACCACCGCAGACTACACCTTCGAGTGCTGCGGCGACAAGCTGGATATGGCTCAGCTGCAGGAGATCTGGGAGAGCAAGCTCGAGCCCGTCTATCCCTACCGCAAGGCCGGCCCCGCCGTCGAGAAGATCAACGGCAGCCTGACCGCCCCCGCTGCGCCCAAGATCGGCGTGGCAAAGCCGAAGGTCATCATCCCGGTCTTCCCGGGCACCAACTGCGAGTACGACACAGCCCATGCCTTTGCCCGCGCCGGTGCGGACCCCGAGGTGCTGGTCATCCGCAACCTGACCCCCGCTGATGTCACCGCCAGCTGCGAGGCACTGGTCAAGGCCATCAACGAGAGCCAGATCGTCATGCTGCCCGGCGGCTTCTCCGGCGGCGACGAGCCGGATGGCAGCGCAAAGTTCATCGCCTCCTTCTTCCGCAACCCTGCGGTCACTGAGGCAGTCCGCGACCTGCTGCAGCACCGGGATGGTCTGATGCTGGGCATCTGCAACGGCTTCCAGGCCCTCATCAAGCTGGGTCTGGCCGCTTACGGCGACATCCGCCCCATCACGGCCTGCGACCCGACCCTGACCTTCAACACCATCGGCCGCCACCAGAGTATGCTGGTGCGCACCCGCATCGCCTCCACCGGCAGCCCCTGGCTGTCCAAGTGCAGCGTGGGCGACCAGCACACCGTGGCCATCAGCCACGGTGAGGGCCGCTTCGTGGCACCTCAGAGCGTGCTGGACACCCTCATCGCCAACGGCCAGATCGCGACCCAGTACGTCGATCAGAACGGCAGCCCCAGCATGGACATGAAGTACAACCCCAACGGCTCCGTCCTCGCCATCGAGGGCATCACCAGCCCGGATGGCCGTGTCTTCGGCAAGATGGGCCATTCGGAGCGCAGCGGCGAGTACCTGTACAAGAATGTCACCGGCGACAAGTACCAGCCTATTTTCGAGGGCGGCGTGGACTATTTCAAGATTTGATGGTAAAATAGGAGAAAACCTCTCCGTCATTGCTTCGCAATGCCACCTCCCCTACCGAGGGGAGGCTTTGGCATGGCGGAAAGCCTCATCTCTTCGCCAGAGGCTCCCCTCGATAGGGGCAACAACGACGACCGCCGCCAGTGGCGGAAACAGGGAGTCGTTGTTGGGGCAGCGGCCAGCAAGACGTGCGCAATGCGCAGCGGATGCTGGGTGCCGCAACCCGGCCTTGTCGAGCGGAGCGAGACTGAGAGGTTGAGGTTTCGTAAAACTTACCCAAGGAGGACATCCTAATGTCTCAGCATGACCGTTATATCAGTCCCTTTTCCACCCGTTATGCCTCCGATGAGATGCAGTACATCTTCTCGGACGACAACAAGTTCCGCACCTGGCGCCGCCTGTGGGTGGCCCTGGCCCGGGCCGAGATGAAGCAGGGCCTGACCAATATCACCCCCGAGATGGTGGCCGAGCTGGAAGCTCATGTGGACGACATCAACTATGAAGTTGCCATCGAGCGGGAGAAGCTGGTGCGCCACGACGTCATGAGCCATGTCTACGCTTACGGCCAGCAGTGTCCCAAGGCGGCAGGCATCATCCATCTGGGTGCCACCAGCTGCTATGTCGGCGACAACACCGACATCATCGTGATGCGTCAGGGCCTCGAGCTGGTGCGCAAGAAGCTCATCGGCGTGCTGGCAAAGCTGGCAAAGTTCGCCGAGGAGTACAAGGATATGCCCTGCATGGCCTACACCCACTGCCAGCCCGCCCAGCCCACCACCGTGGGCAAGCGCGCCACCCTGTGGGCCAACGAGCTGGTGATGGACCTCAGCGAGATCGACCACCGTCTGGCTACCCTGCAGCTGCGCGGCGTCAAGGGTACCACCGGCACCCAGGCTTCCTTTATGGAGCTGTTCAAGGGCGATGCCGACAAGATCCGCGCCGTGGATGCTTCCATCGCTGAGGAGATGGGCTTCGACAGTGAGGCCGTCATCCCGGTGTCCGGCCAGACCTACAGCCGCAAGGTGGACGCCTTCATCCTCAACGCACTGGCCGGCATCGGCCAGAGCTGCATGAAGTTCGCCACCGACCTGCGCCTGCTGGCCAACTTCAAGGAGATGGAAGAGCCGTTTGAGAAGAACCAGATCGGTTCCTCCGCCATGCCCTACAAGCGCAACCCCATGCGCTGCGAGCGCATCTGCGCTTTGAGCCGCTACCTGATGGTGGATGTGCTCAACCCCAGCTTCACCACCGGCACGCAGTGGTTCGAGCGTACGCTGGACGACAGCGCCAACAAGCGCGTTGCCATGGCTGAGGGCTTCCTCGCCGCCGACGCCATCCTGAACATCATGCTCAACGTCACCGACGGCCTCGTGGTCTACCCGAAGGTCGTGCGCAGCCGCCTGATGGCCGAGCTGCCCTTCATGGCCAGCGAGAACATCATGATGCAGGCCGTGGAGAAGGGCGGCAACCGTCAGGAGCTCCACGAGCGTCTGCGCCAGCACGCCATCGCCGCCGGCAAGCAGGTCAAGGAAGAAGGCCTGCCCAACGACATGGTGGACCGCATCGCCGCCGACCCGGCCTTTGGTCTGACCAAGGAGGAGATCGCGGCGGGCCTTGTGCCGGAGAACTTTGTGGGCCGCGCTCCCCAGCAGGTGGAGGAGTTCATTGCTCACATCCTCAAGCCCATCTTTGACGCCAACCCGGATGCTGTGGAACAGCACGCAAATCTGAGCGTCTAAACGTGATTTTACAGGAAAAGAGGCTGTTGCCGCAGGCAACGGCCTCTTTTCTGCACACAGAAGGAGTTTTCATGAGACTCGATAAATATTTAGCCGAGACGGCCCAATGCACCCGGAGCGAGGCGAAGGCACTGCTGGCGAAAGGCCGCGTCACGGTCAACGGCGCGGTCTGCAGGAAAGGGGACACCCAGCTGAAAGAGGCTGACGCCGTGGCGGTGGACGGCAAGGCGCTGGCCTACCGGCAGTTCGTCTACCTCATGCTCAACAAGCCCGAGGGCGTCGTCAGCGCCTCCACCGACAAGCGGGACACGACGGTCGTGGATCTGGTGGGGGATGCCTATCCCCGGCGGGAGCTGTTCCCGGCGGGGCGGCTGGACAAGACCAGCACCGGTTTTGTTCTGCTGACGGACGACGGCGGCTTTGCCCACGACATCCTCGCGCCTAAACGCCACGTCTCCAAGACCTACACCGTCGTCATCGACACCCCGCTGACGGAAGAGATGAAGGCCGGCTTTGCCGCAGGCGTCACCCTTGCCGACGGCACGGCCCTTTCGCCGGCGGAAGTGTCCGCCCTCACCCCCGACGGTCTGACGGTCCGCGTCCTGCTCAGGCAGGGCGTGTATCATCAGATCAAGCGGATGTTCGGCGTCTACGGTGCGGGCGTCAACGCCCTGCACCGGGACGCCATCGGCGGGCTTGCGCTGGACGAGAGCCTTGCCCCGGGCCGGTGGCGGGAGCTGACAGCCGACGAGGTGGCGAAAATTACCACGGGGTAAAGGACTGCTTTTCACCCGGTTTTCAAAAAAGTATCACATTTTGCCGGTAAAATAGCCCTCAGAACCACGCAGAAAGGCCCTTTTTGGCTCGAAAATGGCCCCGAAAGATAATTTCAACAAGAAAGAAGAATTTTTTTTGGTGAAATATGTTGCAAAAGTAAATTCTTTTGTGTAAAATATAAAATGTAATGCGGCGAAATTGTTAAAAATCACAATCCAGCCCACCTGCGGTTTGCACAAGAGAGGAAAAGGGGTATCCATTTATGGCCAATAGAGTATTTCAGAGCGTGATCTACCAGATGAAGGACGCGATCGACCGCGTGGTCGGCGTGGTGGATGAGACCGGCGCTGTCATCTCCTGCTCGGAGCTGAATCTGATCGGCGAGGTGCGCGAGGGCTTTATGGCAGAGCGTCTGACGGCCGGTGACCGCTTCGTGCGGGATGGCTACACCTACCAGCAGTTCTCCAGCGCAAAGCATAACGATTATGCCGTTTTTGTGGAAGGTGCGGACGAGACTGCGGGCCAGTTTGCCGCCGTGCTGTCCATCAGCCTGCAGAGCATCAAGCAGTATCACGACGAGAAATTCGACAAGGCCAACTTTATCAAGAACGTGGTGCTGGACAACATCCTGCCCGGCGACATCTACGCCAAGGCCCGTGAGCTCCACTTTGCCACCGACGTCTCCCGCGTGGTGTTCATCGTCCGCGTCACCAGCGGCGGCGACATCTCCGCTTACGACGTGGTGAGCAGCCTGTTCCCCGACAAGCAGAAGGACTTCGTCTTCAACATCAGCGAGACGGATACCGTTCTGGTCAAGGAGATCCGCAAGGGCATCGACCGCACCGATATGGAGAAGCTGGCCGCCAGCATCGTGGACACCCTGTCCGGCGAGCATTACATCAAGGCTGTCGTGGGCATCGGCACCCCCATCGCCAACGTGAAGGATCTGGCTACCTCCTTTAAGGAAGCACAGATCGCCATGGAGGTCAGCAAGGTGTTCGACACCGAGAAGCAGATCATCCGCTACGACAATCTGGGCATCGCACGTCTTATCTACCAGCTGCCCACCACGGTCTGCGAGATGTTCCTGCGCGAGGTGTTCAAGCAGGGCAGCATCGAGAGCCTGGACCAGGAGACCCTGTTCACCATCCAGCGCTTCTTCGAAAACAACCTGAACGTCTCCGAGACCAGCCGCGGCCTGTTCGTCCACCGCAACACGCTGGTGTATCGTCTGGAAAAGATCAAAAAGCTGACCGGTCTGGATCTGCGTGAGTTCGACGACGCTATCGTGTTCAAGGTAGCGCTCATGGTCAAGAAGTACCTGTCCAACAACCCGGCCAAATATTGATATTTCGTCTCAGCCGCTCCGGCTGCGGACGCCGAAACCGGCCGCTCGACCCCGATGCTGGCCGGTTTCTTTTGTAATGGCTTGGAACTTCTGTGCCAAATAAATTTTTCAGGAGCAAAATACTCATGATAGATTTTGAACATGTCACCAAGTTATACAGACGGAGTGATACTCCCGCTCTGGAGGACATCGACTTCCATGTGGACGACGGCGAGTTCGTCTTTCTGGTGGGCCACTCCGGCGCCGGCAAGTCCACTCTGCTCAAGCTCATCCTCCGCGAAGAGCTGCCCACCGAGGGCCGCGTCATGGTGGACGGCAAGGACGTCGCCCGGCTGCGCCGGGGCAAAGTGCCTTTCCTCCGCCGCCAGATGGGCATCATCTTTCAGGATTTCCGCCTCATCCCCACCATGACGGTCTACGAGAATGTGGCGTTTGCCATGCATGTCACCAACATCGGCAGAAAAGACATCAAAGAGCGCGTCAACTACATGCTGGAGCTGGTGCATCTGGAAGATAAGGCAAAGGTCTACCCCGAGTTCCTCTCCGGCGGTGAGCAGCAGCGCGTGGCCGTGGCCCGCGCTCTGGCCCACAGCCCCCGCCTCGTCATCGCGGACGAGCCCACCGGCAACATCGACCCCGAGATGAGCCTTGAGATGATGGAACTGCTGGAACGTGTCAGCGAGATGGGCATCACGGTGCTTGTCGTCACCCACGAGCATGAACTGGTGCGCCGCTTCAACCGCCGCACCATCACCCTGAAGCAGGGTCGCATCATCTCCGATGTTCCGGCCAGCTTCGGCGAGGAGGTACACGTATGAAAATCTCTACGTTTGGGTTCCTCACCCGGCGCGGCGTGCTCAACCTCGGCAAGCACTGGGCCATGACCATCGCCTGCATCGCCTCCCTCAGCGTCTGCATGACCCTGAACGCCTTCGCCAGCCTCATTGAAGTCAATGTGGACAGCATGGTGAGCTATCTGGGCAGCCAGAACGAGATGGTGGTCTATGTGGACCCCGAGGCCGATGACGCCACCATCCAGTCTGTGGGCAATGCCCTCAGCGGCACCGCAGGTGTGAGCCGGGTGCAGTATATGTCCAAAGAAGACGTCCTCAACCAGTACAAGGGCTATATGTCCGACTATGCCGCCCTGCTGAACGAGTTCGAGAACGACAACCCCTTTAAGGCCAATTACCGCGTCTCCCTGTCTGATCTGAGCCAGATGGAGACCATCAGCAAGCAGTTCGAGAACATCAGCGGCGTCTACAGCGTCACGGCTCCCATCGAGATGACCAAGACTTTTGTGAAGGTCCAGCAGGCTGTCACCAAGGTCGGGCGCGGTCTGGTGCTGGTGCTGATGGCTGTCAGCATCATCACGGTGGGCACCACCATCCGGCTGAGCGTCTTTGCCCGCCGCCGTGAAATCGAGATCATGAAGTATGTCGGCGCTACCAACGCCCTCGTCACCCTGCCTTTCGTCATCGAGGGCCTGACGATGGGCCTGCTCTCCGGCATCCTGACGGCAGCTGCCACCATCGGCGGCTATGCCTACATCGTTCAGCTGTCGCCCACGCTGGGCGGCCTGTGGCAGATGCTCATGGGTACGGCTCTGGTGCCGCTGGAGAATGTCTGGCCCACCATCCTGATCTACAGCCTCGCGGGCGGCGCTCTGGTGGGCGGTCTGGGCAGTATGTTCTCCATCCGAAAGCACCTGAACGTGTAAGGAGGGCCTACTGTGTACCACGACAAGCATTCCGCAGGCTTTGTCCTGCACCATCCGCCCCGCCACGCAAAGCCGTCGGGCCATTCGGCCATGATGCGCGCCGCCTGTGCCTTTCTGGCCGCCGCCTGCCTCGTGCTGAGCGTGACGGTCTACCCGGCCAGTGCGGCCACCAGCATGAGCTCGCTGCAGAACAAGCTGGACAAGATCTCTGCGTCCATCAAGCAGCATAAGACGGAGCTGAACGACGCCAAAAAGAAGGAAGCTGCTGCCAAGGCCCTCGAGTCTGAGCTGAAGGAAAAAGTCTCGGTGCTCCAGAGCCAGATCGGCGTCCTCAAAAGCCAGATCTCCGAGGTGCAGAACAGCATCGGCGTCAAAGAGCAGGAGATCACCGCCAAGCAGAACGAGATCGCCCGGAAAGAGCAGGAGATCGCCGACCAGTGGGACGATTTCAAGAGCCACATGGCCGCCATGCAGGAGCTGCGGGACGGCGGCAGCGTCGCCATGCTCCGGTCCGTGAACGATCTGTACGAGCTTCTGACCTTCAATGAGGTCATGCAGGACATCTCGGTGAAGGACACCGAGATACTCGACAATATGAAGGCTGCGAAGGAAGCCCTTGTGGCCGACCGAACCCAGCTCGTGGAGGAGCGCACCCAGCTGCAGAACAAAAAGTCTGAGCTGGACGCCCAGAACAAGCAGATGCAGTCCAAGCAGAGCGAGCTCAACAACAGCGTCAAGGAGGCCCGTCTGAGCGCCGCTGAGGCCCAGCAGGCCCAGAAGAACGCCCAGGCGGCCATCGAGTCGGACGAGATGAACTACGAGGCCGTCAAGAAGGAGATCCAGAAGCTCATCGCAGCGGCAGCGGCCAGCAAGCCCCAGCTGAGCTTCAGCGGCTTTATCTGCCCGCTCAAGAGCTATACCCGCATCTCCAGCGAGTACGGCTGGCGCAAGAACCCGGTCTCCGGCGTCAACAAGCTCCACGCCGGCATCGACTTTGCCGCCCCCGCAGGCACCCCCATCTACGCAGCCGCCAGCGGCTATGTGCAGGTGGCCGGCTGGTCCGGCGGCGGCTATGGCAACTATGTCATCATCTATCACGGCAAAATGACAGACGGCAACGCCTACTCCACCCTCTACGGCCATATGCGCTCGGTGGCAACGTCGGCGGGCAGGTATGTCAACCAGGGCGACCTCATCGGCTATGTGGGCTCCACCGGCAACTCCACCGGCAACCACCTCCATCTCGAGGTGTGGAAGGGCGGCTCCAAGGCCAATGCGGTCAACCCCCGCGGTTATATTCCGATAAGATAACACAACTGTAATTGAAGTCGAGGGGTCAAAGGAGGCCACAAGGCGAAATGAACGAGCAAAAACGCAAGCGTATCCTTCGGGTGGGCTGTCTGATTCTGGCAGGAGTGTTCCTGCTGTCGGTACTGGGCAGTGTCATTCTGATGCTTTTGGTCTGAACTGGGGGAGGACATTGAATGAACCGCAAAATTTCCGTAGGGATGACCGTGACCATCGTCATTCTGGCAATGACGGTCACTTTTTCCATCACGATGCTGATGGCGATGCGGCTGTTTGACCACACCGTCACCAGCGTGAAGGAAAAGGAGAGCATGTACAACAAGGTGGCCGAGGTAGACCGCTATGTGCGCGCCAACGACTACTACGACATCGACGAGACCATGCTGTACGACCGTCTGACTGCCGGTTATCTGCTGGGTACCGGCGACAAGTACGCCCGCTACTACACCGCCTCGGCCTACACCGACCTGCTCAACGCCCAGAGCGGCAAGCTGATGGGCATCGGCGTGGAGCTGGCCATCGACCAGTCCGGCTACGCCAAGGTCATCAAAGTGTATGACGAGTCTCCTGCCAAGGAGGCCGGCCTCCAGCGGGGCGATTACATCACCACCATCGACGGCGCAGACATCAAAAGTCTGGGCAGCGTGGAGGCTGTCCAGAACAAACTCCGGGGCGAGAGCGGCACGAGCGTCAATGTAAGCTGGCTGGACAGCGAGAACGCCCAGCACACCGCCGACCTGACCCACTCCGGCTTTACGGCCAACAGCGTCGATTCCGCGCTGGTGCAGGGCAATGTGGGCTACATCAAGATCTGGCAGTTCGACAACTCCACCCCCAGTGAGCTGGATTTTGCGCTCCGCAGCCTGACCGCCAGCGGCGCCCAGAGCTTCATCTTCGACCTGCGCGACAACGGCGGCGGCATCCTTGACGACGCCATCAGCTGCATCAAACTCGTCGCGCCGGAAGGCGTGCTGGCCTACGCGGAGGATAAGGCAGGCAACCGCACCCTGCTGGGCAGCAGCACCGGCGACTCGGTCATCAGCCAGCCCACCGTCTGCCTCGTGAACGAGAACACCGCCAGTGCGGCAGAACTCTTTGCGTCCAGCCTGCGCACCCTGTGCGGCACCCGCCTCGTGGGCAGCACCACGATGGGCAAAGGCACCATCCAGAGCAGCCCCCAGCGCCTCTCGGACGGCAGTGCCGTCGTGGTCACGGTGGCAAAGCTCATCTGCGGCGACGGCTCCTGCTTCGACGGCACCGGCCTGACCGTGGACGTGGAGCGCCCGCTGACTGCCGACGAGCAGGCCAGCTACTATGACTACACCCTCGACACGGACCCGCAGATACAGCGCGCCGTCAGCTGCGCACAGCAGCTCACCGGCGTCACCACCGTGGGCGGCGTGAACGACGCTGACATCGCCGCCGACTCCGCCGCAGCCTCTTCGGAGGCCGCAGCCGAGAGCACCGCTTCCTCCGAGGCCGGTGCGGAAGGGGAGCAGGAGGCTTCCAGCACGCAGTAAACACTTTTTGAAAATAACTTTAGTCGTGTAAATAGCTCAACCTCTCAGTCTGCTTCGCAGACAGCTCCCCTACCGAGGGGAGCCTCTGGCGAAGAGAATAAGCTTTGCGGAATGCCAAGGCCTCCCCTCGTTAGGGCAACGACGACGACCGCCGCCGGCGGCGGAAACAGGGAGGAGTTGTTGGGGCCGCGGTCAGCAATACGCAAGCAAAGCGAAGCGGATGCTGGGTACCGCAACCCGGAAAATGGCACGCCGAAGGCGTGACGGAGAGGTTTTGCTGTTTTAGCAAGAAACAGAAAGGAAAACCACTATGCCGGAGCTGACCGACCTCTCCGTTATCCGCACCCTGTGCGAAAAATACGATTTCGCGCTCTCCAAGGGCTTTGGACAGAACTTCATCATCAATCCCGGCCTGCCGCCCAAGATCGTGGACGCCAGCGGCGTCGATAAGAGCTGGGGCGTGCTGGAGATCGGCCCCGGCATCGGCGTGCTGACCAAAGAGCTGGCCCGGCGCGCCGCCAAGGTGGTGTCCATCGAGGTGGACGAGCGCCTGCCGCCCCTGCTGGCCGAGACCATGGCGGGCGTGGAGAACTTCAAGCTGGTATTGCAGGATGTTCTGAAAGCAGACCTCCGCGCCCTCATCGAGGAGGAGTTCCCCGGGATGCCGGTGGCTGTCTGCGCCAACCTGCCCTACTACATCACCAGCCCCATCGTCATGAAGCTGCTGGGAGACCGCCTGCCCATCCGGAACCTCACCGTCATGGTACAGAAGGAGGCCGCCGACCGTCTGGCTGCCGCCCCCGGCACCCGGGCGTCCAGCGCCATCAGCTGCGCCGTGAGCTACTACGCCACCTCAAAGCTGATGTTCACCGCCGCGCCGGGCAGCTTCTATCCGGCCCCGAAGGTCACCAGCGCTGTGGTGCGGATGGACATCCGCCCCACTCCCGCCGTACAGGTGGAGGACGAGGACGGCTACTTCGCCCTCATCCGTGCCGCTTTCGGCCAGCGCCGCAAGACCGCCGCCAACGCCATCGCCAGCGGCCTCGGACTGCCGAAGGATAAGGTCATCGCGGCCATCGAGGCGGCAGGCTTCGACGCCCGCATCCGCCCCGAGGCCCTGACCCTCGAGGACTTTGCTGCCGTACAGCGGGAGCTGAAGTAAAATTTTATGAGAATAAAACGCCAAGGCCCCCGCAGTCCGGAACAGAACTGCGGGGGCCTTGGCCGTTATGTGGAAGGAATGGAGGATGGAGATCTGCTTACCTCAGCAGTGCGCTGTGGTCTGCGCCGCCCACGGTGAAGCTGGCGGTGGAGCCGCTGTGGCGGAGGGTGAAAGGCGTATCGCCCGCACCGAGGGCTGCAACATCGGAGAGGGAGAGGGTAGAAGTGCAGCGTTCGGTGGAGAAGACAACGGTCCCGATGCGCTCAGAGCGGAGGCCGGTCAAATCGGAAAGGACGCCCTGCAGGGACGCCGTCTCATGGGCGACATCGATGTAGAGAACATCGATGATCCGGTTCAGCCGGACCAGCTGGGCGTTCTGGAGGATGTCGGCCTGAGCCGGGTCGAGGACACGCAGGCCGGTGGAGATGGTGCTGTCGCTGATGCCGCTGTTGTGGGAGACATCGCGGTACTCCACCGCACCGCAGACCGCGCAGATGCGGTACTCGCGGCTGCTGTCGCCTTGGACAGGCATCCAGCCGCTCCACTGATGGCCGAGGGCGGGCAGCTCCTCCGTCTCAGTGACGACACAGTGTTCGACCTTGCAGCTGCGCTGGCGCTCGCCCTTCTCGGTGCAGGTAGGCTTTTTGGTGATGACCCAATCGCCGAGGGGGTGGGTCTCGCTGCCGGCGGGATAGATGCTCTTCGTGTAGACACCGTTGTGGAAGAGCCGCGTTACGCCGTTCTCTACGAGCTTCACGAGGCCTCGCTTGCCGTTTTCCTCGAGATGGATGATCTCGTCCAGCTTCTTGCCGTCGCGGCCTCGGATGGCATTGTCGGCGTCGGGGGAGGTTGCGGTGAGGTCCAGCGGGGTGTCGGAATTGCCGATGGAGACGATGCCGCTTTCAGTGGACACGCCCGCGCCGCCGCTCTTGCCGCTGCCGCCGGTGGTGTTGATGGTGCCGCCCGCAATATTCACAAAGCTGCCGCCGATGCCGCTGCCGCCTGTGCTGTTCTCGCCGGTGGCGTTGCCGCCGGTGGCCTTCGTGATGGTATCACCCGAAATCTTCACAACGCTGCCGCTGTGGATGCCGTCGCCGCCGGTGCCATTGGTAGAAGCGCCGCCCTGCGCGGTTCCGATGTTGGCGCTGCCTTCGATGGTGAGGATGCCGCCGCTGGAAATGCCGCTGCCACCGGTGCCATTGGTAGAATCGCCGCCCTGCGCGGTTTCGATTTTGGCGCTGCCGGAGATGGTGAGGGCGCCGTAACTGCCGATGCCGTCGCCGCCGCTCTTGCCGCTGCCGCCGGTGGCCTTCGTGATGGTGCCGCCCCAAATTTTCACACTGCCGCCACTGCGGATGCCGCTGCCGCCGGTGTCGTCGGTAGAAGCGCCGCCGGTGGCGTTCGTGATGGCAGCGCCGCCATCGATTTTGAGTTCACGGCGGCTGTAGATGCCGTTGCCGCCGGTGCCATTGGTAGAAGTGCCGCCTGTAGCGTTCGTGATGGTGGCGCTGTTGGAGATGCCGTTGCCGCCGGTGCCATTGGTAGAAGTGCCGCCTGTAGCGTTCGTGATGGTGGCGCTGTTGGAGATGGTGAGCGTATCGCCGCTGCGGATGCCGCTGCCGCCGGTGCCATTGGTAGAAGTGCCGCCCTGTGCGGTTTCGATGTTGCCGTTCTGGATGGTGAGCGCCTCGTCACTGGAGATGCCGTGGCCGCCGTCGCCGGAGTTGGTGTCGGTGGCGTTGCCGCCCTTGGCCTTCGTGATGATACCGCCCAAAATGTTCACAAAGCTGCTGTAGATGCCGCTGCCGCCGGTGCCGCTCTCGCCGGTGGCATTGCCGCCGGTAGCCTGTTGTATCTCGCCGCCGGAGATGGTGAGCATATCGTTGCTGCGGATGCCGTCGCCGCCGTTCTTCTGGGAATCGCCGCCCTTGGCGTTAATGATGTTGGCGCCGTCGGAGATGAAGAGCTGGCCTTTGCTGTAGATGCCGTGGCCGCCTTGTTCTCCTGTGGCAGCGTTTCCACCGAGAGCACCTGTGGTGGGGTCGGGAATCTGTTTGCCGTTATCATCAGTAGTCAAGCTGCCGATGGTGCCGCCGGAGATGGAGAGCTCGCCATCGCTACGGATGCCGTAGCCGCCGGAAGCTTTGCCTTCGCCGCCCTTGGCCTTCGCGATGGTACCGCCCGAAATTTCCACAATTTTGTTGCTGCTGCCGCCGCGGATGCCGCTGCCGCCGGTGCCGTGGCTGCCAGTGGCAGTGCCGCCGGTAGTCTGTTGTATCTCGCCGCCCGCGATGGTGAGCGTACCGTTGCTGCGGATGCCGCTGCCGCCGGTGCCGTAGCTGCCAGTGGCAGCGCCGCCGGCAGCCTGCTCTATCCTGCCGCCCTCGATGGTGAGCTCTTGGTTGCTGCGGATGCCATAGCCGCCGCTTATGCCGCTGCCGCCCTGCGCGGTCCCGATGGTGCCGCCCTCGATGGTGAGCTCACCGACGCTGTAGATGCCGTCGCCGGCGTTCTTATTGCGGTCAGTTGCATTGCCGCCCTGTGCGGTTCCGATGGTGCCGCCGGAGATGGTGAGCTTGCCGCCGCTGTAGATGCCGTGGCCGGCATTACGGTCGCTGGCGTCACTGCCGCAGCTGCCGCCGATGGCGCTGTCAATGGTGGCATTGCCGGAAATGGTGAGGTCGCCGTCGCTGTGGATGTCGTCGCCGGCGTCGTGGTAGCGGCCATAGCCTTGGCCGCCCTGCGCTTTTTCGATGGTGCCGCCCTCGATCTTGACGGTAATATTCTTGCTATCGAGACCGCCGCCGATGCCGTCGCCGGTATTGCCACCGGTGGCGTTCTTGATGGTGCCGCTCTTGATGGTGACTGTGGTCTGGCCGGTGCTGTTCTGACCGCCGCCGATGCCGGCACCACCGGAGCCGCCCTGCGCGTTTTCGATGGTGCCGCCGGAGATGGTGATATTGGTGTTGCCAGTAGCCCCTGAACCGCTGCCGATGCCGGCACCGCCCTGCTTGGTCTGCGCATTGATTTTGGCAGTGCCGCTGATGGTGATATTGGTGTTGCCGGTAGCCCCGTAACCGCTGCCAATGCCGGCGCCATCGGAGGAACCGATGGCTGTGATGTCGCCGCCTGTTATCTCAATGGTGCCGGCACCGCTGCCGAAAGAAAACGTGCCGCTGCCGATGCCAGCAGAGGCACCGCTGCCTGTGGCAGTCAGGCTGCCGGTGTTGCTGCCATTGTCATCTGTTCCGGATGTGATGGTCAGTTTGCCGGTGGTACCCATGCTCTCTTCGTTGTGCTCGAGACCGGCGCATTGGTTGCCGCTGGTGAGGGTATTTTTGCCCTCGAGCGTGATTTTCGTGTCGCCCGCGCCCTCGACGCTGAGGGCGGCGTTGTTGGTCTTGCTACTGCTGACATCGATGTTGACATTGTCCAGCGTCACGTTGAGGGTGTTGTCGTTGCCCGTGGCCTTGTTGATGATTCGGATGACGTAGTTGGTGACGTTTTCGGCTGTGTTCTTGAAGTTTTCCGCAGCACGCTTCAAGACCGTGGTCGATTCGTTCCGGGTCTCTTCGTCGTCATTGGCGCTGGCGACCTTGAGGGATGCACCGGTGTACGTGAACTGGCTTTCGGGCGCAGAGTGGTTGCTCTCCGTGCTTTCCGTGCCTTCGGCAGGGGTGGGAGTGCCGCCGGGCTTGGGGGCGTTTTCCTCGCCGCCGGTGGTGTCGTCAGAGCCGGTGGTGCTCCCCGTGCTTTCCGCGCCTTCGGCAGGAGTCCCGCTGCCGGTGGTGGGAGTGTCGCCCGCCTTAGTGTCGCTGCCGCCAGAGCCGGAGGTGCCGCTCTCAGAGCCGGAGGTGCCGCCCTCAGAGCCTTTACTCTCAGGGTCAGAGCTTCCCGCACCGGTGTTCTTGCCGTCGGTGGTGTCGCCGTTCTGGTTCTTTTCCGTGGACTGGTTCTCGTTTTCCTCGCTGCCGCCCTCAGAAGAGTCGCTGCCCTTGGTGTCGCCGGGGTAGACCATGTCTTTGTCTTCGTTTTCGCTGTCTTCTACTTTGAGCGTGGCCGACGCGGATTGGACGGGAGAGTTTGCGGGGGAGCCGGTTCCGGAGGAGCCGCCCTCAGACGAGTTGCCGCCCTCAGAGCCGGTGCCGGTGGTATCCTCTGAGCGCTTGCCGCCCTTGATGACGATGTCGGTGTTGTCTAAATCACCCTTGCCGTTATTTGAGCTGTTGTTGCCTTGCTTGACATAGGTGCCGCTTTCGTCTTTGGTGATGGTGATGTTACCATCGCCTATGTAATAGGTACCTGCATACGCCGGTGCGGCCATGCCGGCCACCATTGCGGCTGTCAGCGCCAGCGCCGTCACCCGGTGGGACGCAGGGGTAGGGGGGGGGGTACAAGAAGCGGATGCCCCAGAACGCGCATTGCGAGCCTGCGATAAGAAATCATAGAAACCTCCTTTGAAAAATGTGGGTTTTGCACAGAAGCTCCCAACGAAGGGGAAGGAGCTTGTGAAAGAAGCATAAATGTTGAGTTTAATTTATTCTACCACATTCCGGCCATAATGTCACCAAAATATGCGTAAATCGCCGTGTTTTGTGCGTGAATCGCCCCGCAGATGTCTTGAAACGCCCTGACGACAGCGCTGCATGGGCCGTACGGCGGGGCCGAGGGGCAGACAAAGATATTGACAAGCGGGGAGGTTTCTGGTATTCTACTAAAGTACCCTGTGCAAACGATACCCGCTGGTGTGGCGCAATGGCAGCGCAACTGATTTGTAATCAGTGGGTTGCAGGTTCAACTCCTGTCACCAGCTCCAAAAAGTCCTACGATATACCGCTGAAAAGCGGCGTGTGTCGTGGGGCTTTTGCTTTTTGGAAAAAGGTATGCGGGACTGTTCAATAAAGAAAAAAAGTGCTATAATACTTATAAGCCTGAAACTTTACACGAAAGGATGGGTGTGTTATGAGTACAAGAGAATTGGCGAAGAGCTTGATTGACCAAGTGCCGGAAAACAAACTGCTGTATATCATTGCCTACTTGCAGGGGGCTGCAATTCCGGATGAAAGTGAAACACCGAATGCCGACACGCTGGAAGCCTTTGAAGAACTGGACAACGGCGGCGGTCATACCTACAACGGGCCGGTTGAAAATCTGATCAGCTCGTTGCTGGAGGATGAAAGTGCTTGAAGTAAAATACTCCACTAGATTTAAGAAAGATTTGAAAGTGTGCCAGAAGCGGCATTACAATATGGCTTTGCTTCAGCAGGTCGTCAATGCACTGGCCGTTCCTGAACAGCTCCCGCCACAGAATAGAGATCACAGCCTGACGGGTAGCTACATTCCCCATAGGGAATGCCATATACAGCCGGATTGGCTGCTGATCTACTACCAGACAGATACGGAGTTGTATTTGTACCGCACCGGCACACACGCCGATTTGTTCGGCCTATAAAGGAAACAGGAAAGAGGCCAAGGCCTAACAGAATGGGTCTTGGCCTCTTTTTCTGCAAGGCATGCAGAAAAATCATGCCGCCCGGCGGGGCGCGGGTATTGAGATCGGCTCATCACGACGCCGCTGTGGTGTTTGGTGGTGCAGCCCTCTCAGGCGCTTTCGCGCCACTGCCCGGGTTGCGGCTCCCAGCGTCTGCTTCGCTGCCGCTCGCATCCCGCTGGCCGCGGCCCCAACAGCTCCTCCCTGTTTCCGCCACTGGCGGCGGTCGTCGCCGTTGCTCCCAGAGGGAGAGGC